>Ga0310120_10000385_pt1 | contig 35247 bp, 38 predicted proteins | sample CB27_AW_983_MG_FD_203506 | JGI IMG/M metagenome (GOLD analysis project Ga0310120, IMG submission 203506) | Marine microbial communities from Western Arctic Ocean, Canada - CB27_AW_983 | ecosystem: Environmental > Aquatic > Marine > Oceanic | place: Canada: Western Arctic Ocean | collected...
CGGCCCACGGATTGCTCCGAGTCACCGCTCCTTTGGCTACATGTCGTATGAGCAATTCACATGGCAGACTCCTTTCATCCTGATAGACTGACCAGGCTTAACCTGGCACTCCAAAGACGCAAAGAAAGAAAAAAAGAAGAGAAGAGAAGAGAAGATGAGATGAGATGAGGGGGACTGCTCTTGTTGCCGGTTTGCGGGGAACGCCGTAAGCGGTACTCTCATTACTCTCTTTTTTCCTTTGCGTCTTTGCGACCTTGCGCCTTTGCGTTACGCTTTTCTTAATATTGATCGCTTTGCTTTTCCAGGATAGAGCGCGGTGCGGCGGTCGCCGCAAGTTGGAAACGGGCTTGTTATAGTGTGTGCGACATTATGGAAAGTGGGATTCAGGCTCAGAACATCATCCTGCCGACACTCTACGCGCTGCTATGGGCCGACTACGCTCTCTTGTTCTTCCGCAACGACCCGTTCGCGGAGCGGACCGCAAAACACTTGCTCCGCATCACGGTCGGCGCGCACGCGACCTACCTGATGATGCGTTCGATGACCTATCACCACTTTCCCATCGCGACTGTTTTCGAAGCCTTCTCGGTACTCGCCTTTTCTGTCATCGCCCTCTACCTGATTATCGAGTCGCGCATCGGTGTGCGGACGACAGGTTTTTTCATCATCGGAATTGTTTTCGTTTTTCAAACCATCTCCTCTGCCTTCGTGGAAGCTCCCGTGAGCTTCAGCGATCTCCTCTGGGAGCCGGCCTTCATTCTCCATGTGACGACAGCGCTTCTCGGTTATTCGGGGATGGCCATCTCTGCGGTCTACGGCCTGCTCTATCTGATGCTCTTTTACGACATCAAGAACCACCGCTTTGGCCTCATCTACAAACAGCTACCTTCGCTCGAAGTCATGTCGAGCTTTACCTATCGTTCGGCCACGCTCGGGCTCGTCTTTCTCACCATCGGTATGATGGGTGGACTCGCGTTGCTAGTGAGGGTCCCTGGAACCTCTTGGAGCTGGGATCCGAAGCTCATGATCACGTTCGTCGCGTGGCTCATTTACGGTCTCTGCGTTGCAGCAAGCCGCTTTTGGGGATGGTCGGCCAAACGCGTCGCCTTTACCGCGATCGCGGGGTTCGCCATCATCCTCTTTTCACTGGTTGTCGTGAATCTCGTCTTTAACACTTTTCACGCGTTCGTCTGATGGATCTCATCGTCGTCGGGTTGAACCACCGAAGCGCGCCAATCGACGTACGTGAGCTCGTGGCTTTCTCCGAGGAGGAGGTCCTCGAAGTGCTCGCCCATACCCACAGGGAGGAGACACTCTCGGAAGCAATCTTGCTCTCGACGTGCAACCGCACCGAGTTCTACGGGCTTTCGACGGATAGCGGCGGCGCGGAAATGTACATCCGCAACCTGATCGTCGAAAAAAAGCACGTCGACCTCGAAGCCCATCTGGGCTACGCCTATACGCTCACGCGCAACGAGTCCGTGCGGCACTTGTTGAGGGTCGCGGCAGGCCTCGACTCGCTCGTTCTCGGCGAATCGCAGATCCTGGGACAAGTGCGGCGCGCCCACGAGCTCTCGCTCGAAAGCCGCACCTGCGGTATCGTTCTCAACCGTATCCTTCAATCCGCGGTGAGCGTCGGCAAGCGTGTACGCAACGAGACCAGAATCGGCGCCGGCGCCGTCTCGATGGCGAGCGCAGCTTCCGAGCTCGCAAGCAAGATTTTCGAAGACCTCAAAACGCGCAAAGTGCTCCTCATTGGCGTCGGCGAGATGGGAGCTCTCACCGCCCGCCATATGGTAGAGCGCGGCGTTAGTCAGCTTGTTATCGCGAACCGAACCTACAGCAAGGCGGAAGAGCTTTCGCGCCAGCTCGGCGGCAAAGCCGCGCCCCTCGACCGCCTCGACGAGTGCTTGGCCGAAGCCGACATCGTCATCAGCTCCACGGGCGCGACGGCGCCCATCGTCACCCGCGAGAGGATGCAGCCCATCGTGAACGGGCGGGGCAGCCGCCCGCTATATGTCATCGACATCGCCTTGCCGCGCGATTTCGAGAGCAGCATCGCCGAGTTGGACGGCGTGTTTCTTCACGATCTCGACGATATGAACGTGCTCGTCGATCGCAATCTTGGGAAACGGCGCAAGGAGCTCCCGAAAGCCGAGGCTATCGTCGAGCAAGAGCTCGAGACCTTCGGCTCCTGGCGGAGCTCGCTTGCCGCCACGCCCGTCATCAAAAAGCTCCGCGAGCGCGTCGAAGCCTTGCGCAAACAAGAGCTCAAGCGCCATAGGAAAAAATTCTGCCGCGACGATCGCGAGCAAGTCGACCTTTTGACCGAGAGCCTCGTCAACAAAATCCTTCACCCGCTAATGAACCATGTGCGCGAGTGGAGCGACGCAGGCGAGCTCGGCGCCCAGCGCATCGACACACTTTACGAGGCGTTCGACCTCGAACGCCCGGACGAGGACTCGAAAAAAAAAACCTGAGCACTGTTCGGTGTTCAGGGTTCACTGATACTCATGCGCCCCTTACGTGTCGGAAGTCGCAAAAGCGAGCTGGCGCTCATCCAGAGCCGGTCGGTAATCGCCTCCCTCGGGGGAGAAGCCGAGCTCGTCCTCATCCAGACGCAAGGGGACCGCGTTACCGATCGGCCGCTCAACGAAGTAGGCGGCGCAGGACTCTTCATCAAGGAGATGGAGTCCGCGCTTCTCGATGGGCGGATCGATCTCGCCGTGCACAGCATGAAGGACATGCCCTCCGAGATCCCCGAAGGGCTCGCGATCGCAGCCACGACGAAAAGGCTCGACGCGCGCGACGCGCTCGTAAGCCGGTGCGCGGACAGCCTGGCTTCGCTTCCCGACGGAGCGAAAATGGCGACAGGAAGTCTGAGGCGGCGCTCGCAGCTTCTCGCCGCCCGGCCGGACCTCCACATCGAAGATCTCCGGGGAAATGTGCAGACGAGGCTCTCGAAGTTCGACGCCTCGTCCTGGGAAGCCATCGTCCTCGCCGGCGCGGGGCTCGTGCGTTTGGGGCTCGAGGCGCGCATCAGGTCTTATTTCTCCGTTGACGAGATGATCCCAGCCGTCGGTCAGGGAGCGCTCGCGCTCGAAACGCGCGCGGACGACCACGCGCTTCGAGATCGGTTCCGAGAGCTGAACCACCCGGCATCCGAGAGCGCTATCCTTGCCGAGCGCGCTTTTCTCGGCCGTCTCCAAGGTGGTTGCCAAGTGCCGATGGGCGCCTATGGCGAGATCGAATGGGGAGAGCTTCGCCTTCGCGGCTTCGTGGGCGCGGTCGATGGCAGCCGCTATGAGAAGCGTGAGAGGAGCGGCCCGGTTGCCGCGGCGCAAGAGCTCGGGCTCGCGCTCGCTGAAGATATGCTCGCGGCCGGTGCTTCGGAGATCATCCAACAACGATCGGAAGTCGATGGATGACGAAAAGATTCTGGCAGGGCGGCGCGTCGTCGTAACGCGCCCTGCACGCCAGGCGGCGTCTCTCGTCGCGAAGCTCGAAGCTCTAGGCGCAGAGGTCGTTCACGCGCCAGCGATTCGCATCGAGCCGCCAGTAAGCTGGACGCCGCTGGACGAGGTGCTCGCTCGGATCGACGGCTATGACTGGATCGTTTTCACGAGCGTCAACAGCGTGGACGTCTTCGGCGAGCGTGCCGGCACGATGCCGGCACTGCGCTACGCCGCGATTGGACCCGCGACGGCGGAAGCCATCGCCGAGCGCGGTGTTCGCGCGGAAGTCATCCCCGAGCGCTCCGTCGCTGAAGCCTTGTTCGAAGCCTTGTCGGAGCACACGAACGTGAAGGGGGAAACGTTCCTGCTCCCAAACGCTGAGATCGCGAGAGAGACGTTGGCGAATCTATTGAGCGCCGCCGGAGCAACGGTCGACGTCGTCGCCGTCTATCGCACGATGCCGGCGACGAAAGAAATCGCGCACGCGGTGAAGCTCGTCCGCGAAGGCAGCGTGGACGCCGTGACCTTCACGTCGGGCTCGACAGTGCGCGCGTTTTTCGACGGCGCGGACGAGGCCGTTCGAGCGCAAACCGTCTCCGCGAGCATCGGCCCGATCACGAGCGCCGCCCTGCGCGCGGAACGCGTCGAGCCCGCGATCGAAGCGGAACACTACACGAACGAAGGCCTCGTCGACGCCATCCGCGGCCATTTCTCGAAGCTAGCAGGTTAAATGAGCAAAAACGAAGAGCTGTTCCAGGAGGCCTCCAGATACATGCCGGGCGGCGTCAACTCACCGGTGCGAGCGTTTCGTGGCATCGACATGGCCCCGCGATTCATCCGCGAAGGCCGGGGATGTCGCATCACGGACGAAGACGGCCAGGACTATATCGACTACATCGGCGCCTATGGCCCCCTCATTCTCGGACATCATCATCCGAGTGTCGTTGCGGCATTGAAAGACGCCGTCGACCACGGAACGGCATTCGGTGCACCGACCGCCCTCGAAGTGCAGATGGCAAAAAGAGTCACCGAGCTCGTCCCGTCCGTCGACGTCGTCCGTATGGTGAACTCCGGCACCGAAGCGACGCTCTCGGCCATCCGTCTCGCGCGTGCCGCGACGGGTCGTGACGGGATAGTCAAGTTCGAGGGCTGCTACCACGGCCACGGCGACTCGTTTCTCATCAAGGCCGGCTCCGGAGCCTTGACAATGGGCGTTCCCGATAGCCCGGGTGTCCCCGCATCGCTCGCGTCTTTGACCAGAACGGCCACGTTCAACGACCTCGCTTCGGTGAGCCGTGTGCTCGCAGCCGAGCCGGAGGTGATCGCCGCCGTGATCGTCGAGCCCGTCGCCGGCAACATGGGCGTCGTGCCGCCTGCAAAAGGCTTTCTCGAAGGCCTTCGTGAGCTTTCGACCAGCCACGGTGCGCTTTTGATCTTCGACGAAGTCATGACGGGCTTTCGCGTCAGCCGCGGCGGCGCTCAAGAACTTTACGGCGTGACGCCCGACCTCACGACGCTCGGCAAAGTGATTGGCGGCGGCCTTCCAGTCGGCGCCTATGGTGGACGCCGCGATCTCATGGAGCAGATAGCCCCCGCGGGACCCGTCTATCAAGCCGGAACGCTGTCGGGCAATCCGCTGGCCATGAGCGCGGGTCTCGCACAGCTCGACGCCCTCGAAGCGTCGAACGCTTGGGAGCGGCTAGAATCTACCTCTGGGCTCCTCGAGACCGGAATCCGAAACATCCTCGAGGAGCTCAGCTTGCCGCTTGCGCTGAACCGCGTCGGCTCGATGATGACACTGTTTTTTACCGAGGGCGAAGTAACAAATTTCGAACAAGCGACGAGTGCCAATACAAAGCTCCACGCCCGTTTCTTTCGCAACATGCTTGCGGCCGGCATCCACTTACCGCCGTCCCAATTCGAAGCGCTCTTCGTCTCCCTCGCCCACGAGCAAGACGACCTCGACCGAACCCTAGAAGCCATCCGCCAAAGCCTACGAGCCACCTACGAGGGTTAGAGCGTCACCCAGATGGCGTCGTGGTCGATGCGGACGGCGTAGGTTTGGACTTTTGAGAGGGGATTTACGGGGGAGCAGCCGCTTTCGAGGTTGAACTGCCATTGGTGCCACGGGCACACGATGATTCCGTTCTCGATCGTGCCTTGGTGAAGCGGCCCGCCACGGTGTGGGCAGGTTTCGTCGAGGGCGAAATAGCGCCCCTCGTGACAGAAGATCGCGATGCGCTTGTTTCCTATGTCGACCGCGAGGCTCGCTCCGCCGGGGACATCCTCGAGAGCGGCGACGCGGTGCTCGCTCATTGCGCCGCGGCGCGGAGCTTCTCGAACGCTTCTTCGGTGAGCTCGCTACAGCCGAGACGGGGCGGATCATCGCCGAGCTGGCGGTGGAAGTCCGAGCCGCCCGTTCTTAGAAGTCCTAGCTCCTCTACGAGTCTCTCGTATCGCGCGATCTTCTCGGACGTATGATCGCAATGATAGACCTCGAGGGCATGGAGCCCGCCCGCGGCCATGTCCGGGATGGGCGTGTCGTCTACAAGAAGGCCTGGATGCGCCAACGACGCGATACCGCCAGCACGTCGAATGAGATCGATGGCGTTGTCGAGAGTGACTTTCTCATAGCCGACATAAGCGGGCCCGCCGTCGCCAAGGAAACGGCCGAAGGCGTCCGGGATGTCCGCCGCTTGGCCAGATTCGATGAGCACTTCCGCTACGTGCGGCCGCCCGACAGTTCCGTGGCTCGATTTGGCGAAGACGGCATCAGCATCGATGTCGAGCCCCAGCTTTCTAAGCTTGTGGCACATCAAGCGGACGCGGTCCACACGACGCCTTTTCGCCTGGACGAAAAAATTGTTGAGCTCGGGGTCGAGCTCGTCCACAAAGAGGCCCAAAATGTGCACGGGCGCGTCGCCGAAATGCGCGCTCACTTCGACGCCGGCAACGATCTCGAGGCTCAGCCCATCCGCCTCGCCCTTGGCCTCAGCAACACCTTCAACGGTGTCGTGGTCCGTAATTGCCAGAGCCTTCAAGTCCTGAGCCTTCGCTAGGCGCACCAACTCCGTCGGCGACAGCTTTCCGTCCGAAATGGTCGTATGCGCATGAAGATCGTAGGGCCCGAGTCTTTCCATGATTCCTGTTTTAGCTCGTCCAGGAAGTGAGAACCATCCATACTAGAGAACGCTCCCGCGGGTTGTCAACCCATCTCGACGAGCCGAATATGTGCGGATTGGCTCCTTCAAGGTTGACATGCTTTTTGCCGCCGGCCTATACTAGCGATATCGGAGTGTTTTGGTCAGGTTTCCGGCATCCATTGCCAGTTCAAAGAGTTAGAGCGGGGAACCGGTAGTCGAGACTAGGAGAAGCAACCAATGATTACTATTACATCTTTAGCGGCCACGAAGGTGCAGGAGTTCCTTGCTCAGAACGGCCGCCCGGAAGCTGCACTTCGGGTGCGCGTCGTGGGCGGTGGTTGCTCCGGATTCCAGTACCAGCTCGCGCTCGACGACGCCCCGTCGGAAGGCGACGAAGTCTACGAGCTCGAGGGCGTGAAGCTCTTGGTCGATCAGCGTAGCCACCTCTACCTCGACGGCACGGAGATCGACTACGTCGAAGACATCATGGGATCTGGGTTCCGCTTCAACAACCCTAACTCGACCGGAAGCTGCGGCTGCGGCGAGTCGTTTCAAGTCTAGGCAAGAGCAAGATCTCACGGCGCAGAGCGCAAGCGCCAAGTCCACGGACCTCTTCATTTGAGCACGTCCGACCTCGTTCGGATCGAGATTGAGGGCTCTCCTTTCCACGTCCCAAAGGGCGAGGTCCTTCTCGTCTGTGTCCAATATATAGTTAGGGATGAAGTCCCTGTCTTGGGGCGGTTTTGTTGGAGCAACGAGTGCGGCAATTGCGAGATGAGTATCGCGAAAGAGGGTATGTTGTTGCCAACCCGCGCCCGCGGCTGCCAGACCACCGTGGAAGAAGGCATGCGCGTTTCCGAGCTAACGCCCGACCTCCGCTACTGGATCCACCACAAGCTGTCGTAGTGGCGCGCGACCAATGATCGGGCACGTGACCGCTCTACTCGCCGGTCATATAGCCTCGGGAGGACTCTTGATCACCGCTCTTCTGGCGCTCTCAAACGAGCTCCCGAAGAGCTTTCTACGCTTTTGCGCCACCTCCGCCGGCGCGTCAGCGGCCCTGGCGGCGCTTTTGGACGTGGGCATGTCGCGATTCGTGTGGCTCGGCCTCGCCATCGTCGCCGGGCTCTGGTACGCCGCCCTCCGCCGCGGCGGGGGGGCCAGCGGGGCCTTTCTCGTGCTCCCGGCGACGGCCGCCGTCGTCGCATCCGTGCTTTTCGTAGTCACAACCAATACCAGCGGCACCGATCTGCTCGTGCTTTCCGTGGCGGGTAGCCTCAGCTCGTCACTCATACTCGGCGCGGTACTCGTTTCCATGATTCTGGGGCATTGGTATCTCGTCGATACCAGCCTCTCCATCGCACCGCTGCGCGATGGGGCGCGATGGCTCGTGGTCGCGGTCTTGCTCCGTTGGGCCGTTGTCGCAGCCGTGCTGCTCTATGGAGGCTTCGAAGTGTTGAGGGTGGGCCGTGCTGCGGACTTCATCTTCTCGACAAGAGGCCTGTTCTTCATGTTCCGCACGCTCATGGGTCTCATCGCGCCGCTGCTTCTGACCGGGCTCATTTGGCAGACGGTCAAGATTCGATCGACGCAATCGGCCACCGGACTTCTTTATGTGGCCTCGTTCCTCGTGCTCTTCGGTGAGAGCTTCTCGCAGTTTTTGCTCGTGGCAACAGGGTATCCTCTATGACGGCACTCTCCGTCGGCTTTTACTGCTACCAATGCTCGCTCTACAACATGTACACGCTGCCACCGGAAAGCGGCGCGGGGCGTTGCGAGCATTGCGGTCACGAGCACATAGTGCAGCCGAGCCAAGACGCTTTGAACGGCGGCCCTCTCGAAAGCTGCCCGCAATGCGAGAACCTTTTCTTGTATCAGCGCAAGGACTTCCCGCAGCAGCTCGGCTGCGCGGCCGTCGTGGCGACGGTAGTGTTGTCATCCGTCGCCTATGCCTTTTGGCACTTTCCGGCCGCGCTCGCCGTGCTCGTCTTGGCGTCCATCGCGGATCTCACCCTCTACCACTGGCTCACAGAGGTCACGGTTTGTTATCGGTGTCACGCCGAGCTTCGTGGGTTCGTGCCGAATCTAGAGCACGGCGCCTTCGACATACACCGTGCAGAGGAGTACGAGTCCGGGCATTGAGCACTGTCGCCCCCTGACGTAGTGACGCGTCAGCTGTCCGTCTGAATCATAATGGGCGCCTGGCGATCGTGGTGGGGCGCCTCGAGCATCGTGGCCATCGTTACGCCTCGTAGAAACCCTACCATCTGGGTCTGCGCCTGATTCCACACATGGTGCATTTCGCAGGTGTCGAGAATCGAGCAGTCCTCATGGTCCGGCTCCACGCACTTGTTGAGCCGTAGCGGACCTTCCACCGACTCGATCACGTCGAGAAAAGAAATCGCTTCCGGTGAGCGCGCAAGGGCGTAGCCGCCATGCGCCCCTTGCTTCGACTTGACGACACCGCGATTCGCGAGAAGCGGCAGGATCTGAGCCAGAAAGGCGTGTGGGATGTCCTTCGCTTTGGCGATCTCAGACACCCGGCCGTAGCTGCCTGAGGAAATACGCGACAGGTGGATGACGGCGCGAAGGGCGTAATCACTCTTGCGGGAAAGCTCCAACATGACGCTATCTCGACCCCTAGGAAAGTATATCCCACATGAGCTAAGGCACCAACGGAGATAGAATACGCTCGTGACAAAGCTCGTGATCTTCGACCTAGACGGCACGCTGATCAACTCCGCCGAGGACATAGCACTCTCTGTGAACGAGCTGCGAGAGCACATGGACAGGTCCCCTCTCCCGCTCGACCTGATCGGGAGCTATATCGGAAACGGCGTGCGCGTGCTCCTCGAACGCGCATTCCATAACGCCACCGTGGCGGTAATCAACGAGGCGCAGCGGATGTACTTGCCGATCTACCGGCGACGTCTGCTCGACAATACCCGCGCCTATCCCGGTGTCGGCGAGACCTTGGAAGTCCTCCAAGAAGACGGCCGCGGGCTCGCGGTGCTGACAAACAAGCCGCTTCGAGAAAGCCTCATGATTCTCGAAGGCTTGGGGCTCAGAAAACATTTTCGATCCGTCTACGGCGGGGACTCGTTCGAGCACCGCAAGCCCGATCCCGTGGGTGTGCTTCGCATTCTCGACGAAGAGGGACGCGCCCCGGAAGAAGCCCTATTCGTCGGGGACACGCGCGTCGATCTCGAGACCGCGCGCAATGCCGGCATACGGTCTTGCCTCGTCTCTTACGGCATCCGTCCGGAGTCCTCCGCCGCCCTCGAGCCTGATTTCTGGCCTGATTTCTGGATTGACGACATGCGCGAGCTCACGGCGCTCGTCGGAGCCGGAGCTTGAGAAGGATTCCGATCTTTCCGCTACCGGAGACGGTGTTCTTGCCGCACGTCGCGCTCCCGCTTCACCTCTTCGAGCCGCGCTCCCGCCAGATGGGCGAAGACGCGTGGAAAGGAGACGGCCTGCTCGTCGTCGTCTTGTTGAAGCCCGGATGGAAACGGGACTATGAGGGCACGCCGCCCGTGCACGACATGGCGACGCTCGGGCGGCTCGTAGAGCATGACCGACTCGAGGACGGCCGACTCAACATCGTCCTGCGAGGTGTCGAGCGTGTGAGGATTCTCGAGCCCGAGGCCTCGGAGCACGCCGAAGGCAAGCTGTATCGGGTGCGCGGTATCGAGACCGCGAAAAACGCCTGCTTGATTTGCTCGGCACTCGCGCCCCGCTCGATTCCCAAAACCTGCCAGTGATCCTGGTCTTTCATGTCTTTGAAGAGCTCTTCCACCGACGCCCGTTCAAGATCCATGGGACCGTCTTGGTGCAGCGTCTGGCTAGTGTCAGGATCGTCATCAGCCGGCACTGGCTCGACGATCGCGTTTCCCTCCACTTCGATGACCTCGGCCGCCAGCAAGCCCATGAGCGTACGTGCCGTCTTCTCTTCGGTAAGCGGACTGACGGCGAAGATATCCTTGGGAGTCTACCTGCCATCGATGCGCGAGAGAACAAAGCCTTCATCCGGCTCGAGGTGGATCCGCTGGAACCGCCTCAGGGGATCTGCTGGAAAACCGAGCGTCCGCCCATCATCCTTGAGAGCTTCGAGCTGCTCGGAGATATCGGGTGTCCTGCGTACGGCTTCCATCAGGACATCGGCCACGGAGAGGGGTACTTCGAGGCATGCGTCGACGCTCGACAAGGGAGAACGCCACGCGGCTGGGCGGCTCGATGAGCTGCGTACATGCGATGTCGAGAAGCTGGAGCCTCACGAAGGCCTCGATATCGGGCTCTTCGATGACGTTCAGCTCGGCGAGGATCTCGCCCAACTTCCAGCCGCTCTTGATGAAACTCGAAGCGTCTTCGAACTGATGCCGCGTAATTCGCCCATGTCGGGTCATCACTTCGCCGAGCCGGTCTTCCTCCTCGCTCGAGGAGGCGCTCACGACGAAGCCTGACTGAAAATAGACAGCACGGCACGCCGGCTTCGCAGATGAGCACACCGGTGCGCTTTTCGTTGTAGCGCTTCTTGAAAGCCTCTGCCACTTGTTGGTTCATGGGCAGTTTCTGACGCCGAACAAGACCAATTGGTGTGCTTAGATTCTATCAAACGAACGAGGTGTAGGGATGCGGGAACGACACCTCTCGACGTCGAAAAGGAGAATGGACCCCACTCCGTTTCATTTTTTTATACAAAAATGATACGATGAATTCAATATTGAATCATTCGGCTCCAACAACCATAGGGAATTCCCGCAAACTATTGAAAAGAAGCCCAATCACGACTTGGCGTGATCTGGCGCGCCCCTTGCTTAGGGCATGAGACGAGAACGTATTTGGCGTCGCTCCCTAATCTCGACGCCAGCCCCGGAAGGTGCCCCCCGCACCGCCTCTCGGGGATAGAAAAAGGGGGACAGGCCTAACGCCTGTCCCCCTTTTTCGCGTTGGGTTAGGCGCCGCTCGCGCGGAAAAAGCTCACTTCAGAATCCTGACGTCGTTCTGAACCACCCTCGTGGAGGCAAAGAGCCAAGTGTCGTCCACCGTGTCATTGTTCTCCACGGATTTGTCACTCCAAGAAAACTTCGCCATGGACTCCACGAACCCCTCATAACATCGTGGACACGCGTGGAGCCTGCCGCTCTTCGAACTCACCGCGATATTTTGCACCCGCAATGAGAGCGCCCATGTCGAGCGAAACGACCTGCTTGTCCTTCAATCCTTCGGGAACGTCTCCGCGCACGATGCGCTGCGCGAGCCCTTCCGCGATTGCCGTCTTGCCAACGCCGGGCTCTCCGATGAGAACCGGGTTGTTTTTCCTGCGGCGCGACAGAATTTGAACCACGCGGCGAATCTCGTCGTCACGGCCGATCACGGGATCGAGCTTGCCGGATGACGCTTGCTGGGTGAGGTCGCGCCCATACTGCTCGAGAGCTTCATAGGTGCTCTCCGGGTTCTGAGAGGTGACGCGTTGGGTGCCGCGCACCTCTTTTAGAGCCGAGAGCAACGTCTCCCGGCTGACGCCTCGCTCAGACAGAAGCCTTCCGGAGGGGCCGTCATCCGAAGTCAAGCCGAGCAAGAGATGCTCGACGCTCACATAATCGTCTTTGAGGGTCGACGCTTCCTGCTGCGCGTGATCGAGCACGGCTCTCAAGAGCGCTCCGAGATAGAGTTGTCCCGCCCCCGGGCCCTTCACAGAGGGGCACGACTGCGAGCTCGTGGCGAACGGCCTCTTTGAGCGACGCGAGGTTCTGCTCGAGACGAGACAAAATCGTTTCGGCTAAGCCACCTTCCTGCTCCAGCAGAGCAAGAAGGAGATGCTCGGACTCGACCTGCTGGTGGCCCTGCCGCGTCGCCAGCGCCTGGGCTTACCCCACAGCAGCCTGGGATTTCTCGGTCAACTTATTCATATCCATAGCTTTACATTCCTCCTGAGTCGAGGTCTGCACAAGGATAAAATATAAGTATATAGATATCAAGTAATATAATGATCTAGCACTCATTTTAGTTGACGAAAAGGGGTTTATCGGCTATACTATCTATCGTAACGTGGTCGAAACCCATTACAAGCGGCTGCGATGAAACACTTTAGAGGAGGACGATAACATGGCAAAAACAATTGGAATCGACCTCGGTACCACGAACTCCGTGGTTTCCGTCATCGAAGGTGGAGAGCCGAAGGTCATTGTGAACTCGGAGGGCGATCGCGTGACTCCGAGCGTCGTCGCCTTCACCAAGGACGGACAACGTCTCGTGGGGCAGGTAGCGCGCCGACAGGCCATCACCAACCCCGAGAACACCGTTTATTCCATCAAGCGATTCATGGGGCGACGGCACGACGAGACCAAAGAAGAGATCGCGATGGTGCCCTTCAAAGTGGTCAAGGGCAAAAACGGCGACGTCCGCGTAAAAGCTGGCGGGAAAGAACACTCTCCGCCTCAGATCGCGGCGCTCGTGCTGGAAAAACTCAAACAGGCTGCTGAGGACTACCTCGGCGAGAAGGTCACCGAAGCGGTGATCACCGTCCCCGCTTACTTCAACGACGCGCAGCGACAAGCTACAAAAGATGCCGGCAAGATCGCGGGCCTCAAAGTAGAGCGGATCATCAACGAGCCCACGGCTGCGGCCCTCGCTTACGGCCTCGACAAAAAGGAAGAGGAGACCATTGCCGTTTTCGACTTCGGCGGCGGCACGTTCGACATCTCCATCCTCGAGGTCGGTGACGGTGTCATCGAAGTCATGGCCACCGGAGGCGACACGCATCTGGGAGGCGACGACCTCGACCAGCGCATCATCAAGTGGATGGTCCAGGAGTTCAAGAAGGACCAAGGCATCGACTTGGCCGCGGACAAGATGGCGCTCCAGCGCCTGAAGGAAGCAGCCGAGCGCGCGAAGATCGAGCTCTCCACTGCGGTCGAGACGGAGATCAACTTGCCGTTCGTGACCGCGGACAGCTCAGGGCCGAAACATTTACAGCTCAAGCTCACCCGGGGCAAGTTCGAGCAGCTCGTCGCCGACTTGCTCGAAAGAGCACTCGACCCGTGTCGCCGAGCGCTGAAGGATGCCGAGATCGAGACCTCGAAGCTCGATGAGGTCGTTCTCGTGGGCGGCTCGACGCGAATCCCAAAAGTCCAAGAGATGGTGAAAGAGCTCTTCGGTAAGGACCCACACAAGGGCGTCAACCCGGACGAGGTCGTCTCCATCGGCGCCGCCATTCAAGCTGGCGTTTTGCAGGGCGACGTCAAGGACATGCTATTGCTCGATGTCACGCCGCTTTCGCTGGGTATCGAGACCCTAGGCGGCGTCTTCACAAAGCTCATCGACCGCAACACCACGATCCCGGTCGAGAAGAGCGAAACCTTTTCGACCGCGGTGGACAGCCAGTCGAGCGTGGGCGTGCACGTCCTACAGGGCGAGCGCGAGATGGCCAAGGACAACCGAACCTTGGGAGAGTTCCAGCTCGTCGGTATCCCGCCTGCTCCCCGGGGCGTGCCTCAAATCCAAGTCTCTTTCGACATCGACGCCAACGGCATCGTCAACGTCAGTGCCAAGGATGTCGCCACGGGCAAAGCGCAGAGCATCACGCTCGAAAGCTCGAGCGGCCTCAGCAAAGAGGAAATCGAGGCCATGGTCAAGGATTCCGAGATCCACCGTGAGGAGGACGAGAAGCTTCGTGAAAAGGTGGAGGCACGCAATCGTCTCGACACCGCGATCTTCGCATCCGAGCAAAGCCTCGAGGAGAACAAGAACGACCTCGAACCGTCGATCGTTCAAGAAGTCGAAAGCGCTCTTACGGAGGCCAAGGCCAAGCTCGATAGCGACGACCTCGAGGCGTTGAAGACGGCCGAGGAACGTCTCACCAAGGCCGCGCACGCCATGTCCGAAAAGCTCTACGCGAAAAAGGAAGCCGAGCCGTCAAACGGCGAACCAGCAAGCGACGGCCCCACGCCGAGCGCCGACGAAGACGTCGTCGACGCAGAGTTTACAGAGGTCAGCTAGTCACGTTTCGAGACTCAGTCGAGAAGGCTCCTCACCAAGACGGTGGGGAGCCTTTTTTACGTGGTGACGCCATGTGGGCTGAGCTCCCTCGTTTTGCTTGTGCTCGACCCGAGCTGTAAAATGACGTCATGAGCACGTTGCTGGACAGCGTCGACCTCCGCCGTTTCACGGTCACTGAGTACAGGTCTCGAACGACGTTGTGACGAGGGGATGTGGTCTGTCCGCTATGCGCACCCGACGTCGAGATCCGTGTGGACGAGCTTCTCCCCTGAGCACTCTGTCCAGAACGAGGACGTGAGAAATTACCTCAAGCTTGCCGTCGTTAGGTGATGACGTTGCGGGCTTTTCCTACTTTTGCGAAGGCGTCGATGGCTTGGTCGACGTGCTCGCGCGTGTGGGCAGCGGATAGTTGGACGCGGATTCTTGCTTGGCCTTTGGGGACCACGGGGAAGCTGAACCCGATGACGTAAATACCTTCGGCCAGCATGTCTTTTGCCATCTCTTGTGCGAGACGGGCATCTCCCAGCATGACGGGGACGATCGGGTGGGTACCCTCCACCACGTCGAAGCCGAGCGCGTTCATCGCCTTGCGGAAGTGAGCGGTGTTGTCCGTGAGCCGCTCACGATGCTCAGAGCTGGTCCCCAGAATCTCGAGCGCTTTGTTTGCCGCCGACACGATAACCGGTGCGAGTGAGTTGGAGAACAAATAAGGACGCGAGCGCTGCCGCAAGAGGTCGATGATTTCCTTCCGGCCAGACGTAAAGCCTCCCGCCGCGCCCCCGAGCGCTTTGCCGAGCGTCGACGTTACGACATCGACACGCTCACGAACGCCGCAAAGCTCCGGCGTGCCGCGTCCCGTTTCGCCTACGAAACCCGTCGCGTGGGAGTCGTCGACCATAACCATCGCGTCATGCCGGTCCGCAAGATCGCAGATTTCTGAAAGCGGCGCATAGGTCCCGTCCATGCTGAAGACGCCATCGGTCGCAATCATCCGGCGGCGCGCACCTGAGGCCTCTTCGAGCTTCGACTCCAGGTCCTTCATGTCCCTGTTCTGATAGCGGAGACGCTGGGCCTTACACAAACGGATGCCATCGATGACACTTGCATGGTTGAGAGCGTCGCTGATGACGGCATCCTCTTTCGAGAGAAGGGTTTCGAACAGACCGCCATTCGCGTCGTAGCACGAGCTGTATAGAATCGTGTCCTCGGTCCCGAGGAAGCGCGCGACATTCTTCTCGAGCTCTTTGTGGATATCCTGCGTACCGCAGATGAATCGGACCGAAGATAGTCCAAAGCCTCGCTCGTCGAGACCGCTATGTGCCGCCTCGAGGATCTGCGGGTCGCTCGAAAGCCCCAGATAGTTGTTGGCGCAAAAGTTTAGGACTTCGCCCGCTTGCACTTCGATGTTGGCGCCCTGCCGAGACGTTAGGACGCGCTCGTGCTTGTAGAGGCCGGCTTCTTCGATTTCGGTCAGCGTTTGCTGAAAAGATTCTCGTATTTCGTCAAACATAGTGAGTCACGAAGGCTCTCTGGCGTCGAGATATTGACGCCGCAGGGTCGCGATGAAATCTCCTGTGAGAAGTATGAGCACTTGAGTGGGGTCGTTTTCCCCGCTCTCGATGTCCTCGATGCAGCGCAAGAAGAGATCTTGATCGGATTCTCGAAGTCCGGAAAACGCGACATAGTGTTCGGGCTCGAACTCGCGCAGAAGCGTCTTGACGCGGTCGAGCTGATCGGGCCGCCGCCCATCATCAAATTCCCAAGCGCTGTCCAGGACATTCCCGAGCCAATCCAAAAGGTGCCCCACGTCGACGATGTTCTCGGCGTCGCGCCGAAAGAGCTGCTTTCGCTTCAGAGATGGGTCGATGACCAGGAGCTGCTCATAGATCGTCGTATTCAGAGTGTCGCGGACTTCTCGCAGCCGAAGACCGAGCTCGTCGACAACCGCGTCGATACGGCCTTCGATGAGCTCGAGATCCAAACCTTCAATCGACCCAGGATCGCGCCTGAGGGGCACGAAGCGGAGGACCCAACGCGAGAGCCCCTGCCTCATGAACCGTACGTCTCCCGCGAGGTCACGCACACGCTGGCCGTAGAGACCTTGCAGCTGCTCCGCGCTTCCCGTCAGCGGACAGCTCTCCATGAAGAATTCGAGCTGCTGCAATCGGCGGCCGAGGGCGAAGAAATACTTGCCCAGCTTCTCGACACGCCGGCGTAAAGGATGAGGATGTCTTTCGGGTCCGCGGCGGAGGCCCCCAGACCGAGCGCTTTCAGCTCGTCTCGCACGTTCTCGATGGCGGTGAATGCAGCGGATGAAAGCAGGGAGCCACGAGCAAGACCTGCTCCAGCAGATAGGCGGTGAGCCCTTGATCTTGCACCTTCCGTACGCATTCGCTGAGCACGTCTAGAGAAGTCTCCCGGGCGAGGTAGTCGAGCGCCGCCTCGTCCCGCCCTTTGTTTAGACGGTCGAGGAGGGGTTGGCAGAGATCACTACGATGGTAGAGGTCTTCGGCCGCCGCATTGGAGGCCAACGGAAACACGCGATTCGAGACTCGAGAGGACATGACTTCGACTCTTTGGACGAAGGTCGGGGTTAAGAAGCGGCACTATAGCAACCCAGCTTGGGGCCTGTCAAAACAGGCGTCGAAACGGTGCGTAATCAGCCCATCTTGGCGCGTGCGTGGCCGAGCCGGCTGACGGCAGTCTCGCGCAAGCGCCGGAACTCCTCTAGCTCGCCGCGGGACAGTGCTTCACGGCAAGCGTCGACCATATTCAAGAGCTCGTTAAGCTTGTGTCGGGCGAGCTCCTTCCTCACGGCGACGAGCTGCTCGATGATCTTGTCGAGCGAGCCCACGTCCAGGTTGTTCAAGGTAGCAATGACATTATCGAGTTTGGACATAGAAGACTGCTATCTTACCCTGTACTGATGACCAAACAGGAGCTCAAGGAGGCAATTAGAAAGAAAGCCTACGCGGTCGGATTTTCCAAGGTGGGCTTCACCCATGCCGGGCTCGAGCGCGAGGAAGCGCACTTTACCGAGTGGCTGCGGCGCGGCTACCACGGTGAAATGCGATGGCTGGAGCGTGCACCGGAGCGGCGGACAGACGGTGCACGGATGCTCCCCGGGGCACGCACGCTCGTTTGCTGCGCTTTGAACTACTACCAGGGACCGCCTGTGGACGAACCTCTAGCAGGCGTCATCTCGAGCTATGCACGCGGCACAGATTATCACGATGTCCTGAAGGGAAAGCTGGAACAGCTCGCGTCTTTCATCGAAGAGACCTGCCGCGTGCCGACCAAACTCTACGTCGATACCGGTCCCGTTCTCGAGAAGTCTTATGCCGCCGCCGCCGGGCTCGGCTGGCTCGGTAAGCACTCGAATCTGCTGTCACAGGATGGAAGCTCATGGTTCTTCCTCGGAGAGATTCTCGTACCTCTCGAGCTCCCGGTAGACTCCGAAGCTCGCGATCAATGTGGTACGTGCAAGCGATGTATCGATGCCTGTCCGACGGATGCCATCGTCGAGCCCTACGTGGTCGATAGTCGTCTGTGCATTTCGTACCTCACGATCGAGCTTCGGGGCTTCATTCCGCGCAAGCTGCGACCGCTCATCGGAAACCGCATCTACGGTTGCGACGATTGCCAAGACGTCTGCCCATGGAACCGCTTTGCCAAGAAGAGCGAGGAGAGCGCCTTCTTCGCACGGGAGCCATTGGCTTCGATGGATCTCATCGAGATGATGAGCATGAGCCGCGAAACCTTTCTCGACGCCACCCGAAAAAGCGCCATCCGCCGCGCACGCTATCCCGGCTTTCTGAGAAACGTCGCCGTCGCCCTCGGCAATAGCGGCGACCCTAAAGCCGTAGCACCCCTCATGGATGCGCTCGCACACGAAGAGCCCCTGGTACGAGGCCATGCGGCCTGGGCCCTCGGCCAGCTCGGCGACCCGCGCGCAAGAAAGAGACTCGAGGCGTGCCTACTTGTCGAGGCGAACGAAGCCGTGCAGGACGAAGTACGCTGGGCGCTATCGCGGCTCGAGAAATACTAGTGAAGGATGAATGGACGAGTGCCAGGCACTCCCGGACCACTGGAGCGCGTTGCCGGGCAAACGAACGTACGAGGTGTACCCCCGTTGCGCTTCGGGAGCCAAGTCTCTAAACCGTGGTTCCGAAAATCACGGGAGGAGGAAAACATCAATGGCGGAGACGAACTGGAGTATCAGCGGAGAGGAGCTCGCAAGCTGCAATTGCGACTGGGGCTGCCCGTGCCAATTCAACGCGGTACCTACGAAGGGCAATTGCGACGCCTTGGTGGCGTGGCGGATCGACAAGGGCCATTTCGGCGGAACCTCGCTCGATGGCATCGTCTTCGCCTGTGTGTTCTCGTTTCCAGGAGCCGTGCACGAGGGCAACGGAAAGATCCTTGTCATCGTCGACGATAAAGCGACGGCGGAGCAGCGCGAGGCCATCGAAGCCCTATGGACCGGCCAGCACGGCGGCGCCGCATTCGAGATCTTCTCATCGGTAGCGCCCAATAAGCTCGGAACGGTTTCCTCGCCGATCGAGTTCGAGTCCGATCGCGAGGCACGCGTCGGGAAGATCTCCGTTCCGGGTGTCGGTGAAACGACGGTCGGCCCGAGGTTGGGAACACCGAGGCCTGCTCCGTGAGCGCCGCTGGCGTCGAATTCACCTTGAAAGACAGCTATGCCCAGCTCAACCAGTTCGAGTGGAGCCCCGCGTAACGAACACCCGACCGGGTGGCGATGACGCTCACGCACACCGTCCGACCTGGCTCAATGTGAGGGTCGCCGAGGCAGAGTCTGCGGGGCTCAGGGCAACGGCGGCCATCGAGCTCGACCTCGCAGGTAGCGCAAGCAGTGTTGCGGTCATGGAGCACATCCGGGCCGGCCTTGTTGCCCGAGTCACAGCGTCAGCCCGTCGGCGAGAACGAACACGCCGGCGGCGACGAGGACGAACCCGATGATCCGGCCCACCAGGTCTCCTCTTGGAAATACCCGTTCCACTAGTACGGAAATCGTGATCGCCGCAACCCAAAGGAGATTCATGACGCCGGCCACGAAAAGCAAGGCCATCAAGACCCAGCAGCAGCCGACACAGTAAGTGCCGTGCTTCACACCCATGAGGAGGGTGCCCCACCTCCCCTCCTTCCACTCCTCCATGAGGAAGTGCAGCGGCGAGCGGCAGTGCGCGAGGCAGGCCTTCTTGAGCGGCGTCCATTGAAAGATGCCCGCTCCGACAAGGAGCCCTCCGCCGAGAAACGGGCTCGTGCTCACCATCATGGGAGACAGCAGGGCGGCGTTGTGTAGCCCCCATTGCATGACGGTTGCAACCGCGCTGAACGCCGTCCACACGAGAAGGTAGCCGAGAAGAAAGACCGACGACGGCACGTAGGGCGCCTCGTGCTCGCGGCGTTTCCGGTTGACGGTGGCAAACAGCAGGACCATGGGAGCGGCCGACGGTACATCATGGCCACCATCATTACGCTCCACATCACGAACATCAGTAGGAAGTCGATCAGGCCCCAGAAGCGGATCTGAGGCATCGCCATTTCGCCCCCGCTAGTCTCCGGCCCTGCCATCTCCATGCCGCTCATATTCCATGCAAGGTAAATCATGTAAGTCCAAGCCAGTGCCACGATGACGAACAGGTCGACGATGACGAGATTCCTATCCTTCCTGAGAACGAGCTCGAGCGCACGCGCAATGGAAGTGTCGCTGAGACGCTTCTGGGCTAGGTCGTGGGCCACTTGTTCACTTCTTGGGGCTGAGACGAACGCCGCCTGACGGGATCGCACCAGTACGGGTCCGTCCCCACGAAACTATGTGGATCGACGACTCATGTCAAGAAAAGCCCACGGTACCTGTCCGCCGTCAAAACTCATCCGCCGACGTTTATCAGAAGGTTACGCGCCTTCGTTGCGCCGATCGTGGACTCGTACAGCATTTGAGATCGCAGGTCCGGATTCCGTCTAAATCAGCAAAGGCTAGGGCGTGCCGGACAGTCCCTCTTTCGCGGAGGTGGACCCGAGCCCTGCCAACGAAAGCTACATAGAAGCTGAGTGCCTGGAGAGGGCGTTAATCGCTTTACACGCATGGGATAGTACGGATAGCCAACAGCAGACAGCGGAAGCACCAGAGGGGGTCGCGTCGGAGCTTGGCGTGAGCAGCTGAAGCCTATCTCTATGGATCAACGAGCCGTCTAAAGTGGCTCGACGCTCACGTCAGAGAGCCAGGATTCGATGCGCGCCTCGAGGTTCTTGTGGGGATGTCGTAGCTCGGGCGGGATGAGAACGTAGCGCTCTTCCGACGTGATGACTCTTTCGTCCTCTTCTTCTTCCTCGTTGTGCAGATAGCTCGAGAAGAAGTGAACGGCGCCCGTCTCGCGGTCGAGATAGTAGCGGTGGTCCGAGGCGCCGTCTTCGAAGGCTTCTTCGAGCTCCTCCCAGTCGACGCGGATGCGTTTCCACTCGAGCGCGCTCATCGTTCGTAATCCAGGACACACACGGCCCAGTAATTGTAGAACGCGCCCTGGTCGAAAAGGCCTAGAAATCTTTCCATTTTCTGTCTGACAATAGTGCTTCGGTGGCCGGGAATGCCTGCAGGGTGGGGCTGTCCATAACTGAAATAGGCCCGGATGAACTGGCTGTTCTCAGAAAGCGGCAGCGCGCGCACATTGTCGACATATTTGGAGAAAACCTCGTTTCGGATCAAGTAAAACTCGACGTTGGACACGTAGAAGGCCGAAACGGTCTCGCCTTGCTCTTCGACCAGCTCGCCAATCTTTCGAAGGGCATGGTCACCTGCGAAGTCGCCCACCACCGGTATGAGGCGACCCGACTCCGCCAGGCCGCGCACATGGGTATAGTCGCCGCGCCGCGACAGGAAATGGCCCGTTTCACCGCTCGACCCGCGCTCGACGAGGAGCCGTCGATAGGTCGGATGGTGCTGCATCGGCCTTCTGCCGTGGCTTCGAAAACGCAGACCGAGCTGACCGTCGAAGTAAGCGCGATAGACGAGCCCGATCACGGGCGCGTCCTCCTCGTCGAGGTCGACTTCCAGGCGATTCTCGATATGCCTGTAGATGGCTTTCAAGTTCTTCTCGAAGAGCCTCTCATCCGGCACCGCCTCCGCAACAGCAGCGAGAAGCGATTCAAAATCGTCTTCGCTCTCGAGCGGCTCGCACGCGAGAGAGAAGAGCCAGCAGAGATAGGCGTAGGGTGTCTCCGCGTTTACGAGAAGCGCGTTCAACAACACATGGTGCAGCATGTTGTCGCGGCGAATGTCCACGATGAACGCCCAGCTAGGACGAAGCTTCCCAATGTAGTGAAAGTTCTGCTCGGGTCCGACGCCGATATAGACACCCCCCATCGGTTCGAGGTCCTCGACCACCTGGGAGCAGGCCGTTTCGTTGGAGATGAGATTGTCGGTGTCGAAATAAGCGCCCTCCTCGGAGAGCTCTTCGACGAAGCTCGCGAAAGCTCGGGATGGGTGCTGGGTCTCGCGAGCACGCGGAGAACAGGCAGACGAGAAGCGCCAAAGCGCCTGCCCGCCCGCAAAAGTCCCGCATCCGATCAGCTGCGACCGAGGGCCGCCAGCATCTCCTCGATGCTCGTGAACTTCACCCGCGGGCGCTCGGTCCCGTCGGCATTCGCGACCTCGAGCTCATTGAGCTTGTTCCAATCGGCATAAGAGAAGTAGTTCGGCTTGCGCTCGCGCACGAGGTCGCGCGCCGCGTCTCCAGAAGGTGCGTTGGGCGTGAAATGCTTGCCAAGCGCAACATCTTCCAACATGCACCGCACCGTCTCGAGCGCGTCCGGTTTGTTGGTGCCGATGACACCAGTAGGCCCTCGTTTGATCCAGCCCGCGCAATAAAGCCCCGGAACGGGGGCGTCGGGCTTGGACTCGTGCACCAAAACACGTCCTTTCTCGTTGGGGATCACACTCCAATCCTCGCGAAACGGAACGTCCGGAAGCGCCACCCCTTTATAGCCGACCGAGCGAAAGACGAGACCCACCTCGATCTCCTCAGTCTCAGTCTCAGTCGCCCGCGGCCGAATGGTCCCTCGCTCGGTCAAGTAGAGCTCGTTGTTCACCAGCTTGACCTTGGCGACGCCACCGTCGTCGCCTGCAATGAGCTCGGTGGGCGAGACACAAAAGCGAAGAACGAGCGTCTTTGGTTTGCCCGATCGTTTTTCCTCGGCATATTGCTGGAGGATCCGAACCTTGCGATCGGTGCCTTTGTCCGGGTTCTTGGCCATGAAGGCCTGGGTCGCCTCATCGATGGCCGCGTCTCTTTCGGGCACTCGAATGTCCGCGACCTCCAGCTCCCCGAGCTCTTTGATCTCGGGATTGGTGAAGGCCGCTTGCGCCGGACCGCGGCGGCCGAGCATGTAGACCGTCTTGACGTTGCTATTCGCGATCGCCGCGAGCGCGTAGTCGGCGATGTCGGTGCGCTCGAGCTCCTCACGGCCACGGCAAAGGATGCGGCAAACGTCGACGGCCACGTTACCGACGCCGACAACGACGACCGCGTCTTGCGACAGGTCGAACTTCCTGTCTCTATAATCGGGGTGACCGTTGTACCAAGCGACGAACTCGGTGGCCGCGTGGCTCCGCTCCAAATGCTCCCCAGGGATACCCATGCTGCGGTCGACCTGCGCGCCCACCGTGAAAACGACTTGATGGTAATGCTTCTTCAAATCGTCGAGCTTCACATCCGTGCCGAACTCGACATAGCCGTAATAGCGAAATCGTGGGTTAGACGCGACGCGGTCATAGGCCTTCGTGACCGATTTGATCTTCTGGTGGTCCGGCGCGACCCCGCCGCGCACGAGCCCGAACGGCGTCGGCAGCCGGTCGTAGAGATCGACCTCGACCGCATAGTCTTCTTGCTTGAACAAATGCTCCGCTGTGTAAAAGCCCGTAGGCCCCGACCCGATGATCGCTACACGAAGAGGATGGTCGTCTGTACCCATTGGCATAGGAAATATGGCTCCGATCTGTGAACGCTCTCCCTACTAATAGAATTATACCTGCGGAGAAGAACCGACCGCCGGCCCGGAGATTAATTAGGCCGTGCGGTCGACGACAGCGTAGACCGCCGGGATGATGAGGAGTGTCAGCACCGTCGAGACCAGCAGGCCACCGATAACGGTAATTGCCATCGGAGCCCGAAGCTCGCTGCCTTCACCGAGGCCTATCGCCATCGGCAAGAGCCCGAGCACGGTCGTCGAAGTCGTCATCAAGATCGGCCGCAAGCGGAGCTTACCCGCTTCCATCAAGGCCTCCACCTTGGCCATGCCTTCACGTCTCAAGCGGTTCGTCGTATCGACGAGGATGATCGCGTTGTTCACCACGATGCCCGCGAGCATGATGACCCCGATGAGAACGACGACGCTCACGGTCACGTTCAGGAGATAGAGTGTGACGAGAACGCCCACGAGCGAGAACGGAACGCTGAAGAGAATGACGAACGGGTGGAGGAGCGATTCGAATTGGGACGCCATCACGAGATAGACCATGAAGATTGCGAGGAGGATGGCGAAGCGCATGCTCTCGAACGAAGTCTCCATTTCCTGTTGCTGGCCGCCCATGCGCCAATCAAAACCCATGGGCAGCGTCATCTCGTCGATCTGCGCTTCGATCGCCGCTGACGCGGAAGCGAGATCGCGCTCGACAAGGTTCGCGATGATGACGGCCACGCGCTCTCCCTCCGATCGCCGGATCTCAGCGGGTCCTTCCGTCTCCTCCACCGTCGCGACCGACGAAAGGAGGATGGGCGTCGTACCTGTCTGGGCGATGTTGAGGTTCCGCAAATCACGCGCGCTGTCTCTGAACTCCTCCTGCACCTGGAGCCGGATGTCGATTGTCCGATCTTCGCGGGTGATGTTGGTAGCCACCTCCCCGAGCACTTTCGAGCGTACGAGGGTCGCGACCTGCATCACGTTGTAGCCGAGCCTCGCGAGGCGGTCGCGGTCGAATCGAATTTGGAGCTCGGGGTTTCCACCCTCGGTCGAGGACTTGATGTCGACGAGCCCTGGAATCGTCTCCATCCGCGCCATGAGCTCGTCGGTAAGCCGCTTGAGAAGGCTCAAGTTGAAGCCACGGATCTCGACTTCGATGGGTGTCTTGAAGCTGAAATAAGTCGGCCGGCCGAAGCGGTAGAGCATGTTCTCCTCGGCGTCGAGCGCGGGACGGAGAAGCTCCATCAGGCCTTCTTCTCGCGCCAAGCTCGAGGGCGGCGACACCGTCATCGTGAGCTGGCCGATATTCTCTCGAAGCTCTCCCGCCGTTCCGCCCTGCTCGTTGCTCGAGCCCACGACCGTGTAGACGGAAGTGATCCCCTCGATAGCCATCGCTTTTCGTTCCAGGACCTGCATCCTTTTTTCGTTGAGCTCCAGGTGCGTGCCAGGGGGAAGCTCTGTGTTGACGAAGAACTCGCCTTGCACGAGCTCGGGGACGAGCTCGCTCCCCAGCTTGTCTACGAGAAGAAGCGAGGACGCGAAGACGAGGACGGTGAGGCCGATGAAGGGATAGGGCCGGCCGAGCACCGCAGCCTGCGCGCGCGGATAGGCCTCAGTCAGGGCTCCATAAAACACGTGAAAGATCTTCGACGGCACGAACAAAACGGCGAGGAGCAGGTAAGTCAAACCCTTCAAGATTCCTTTGACGAGCCGCGCTATCGTGAGTCCGACGAAGCTCAGGACGGCAATGACGAGCTTCGCAATTTTCGAGCGGTCGTGCTCGGGCACGTCGTCCTTGGGCGCCGCGCCGAACTGGCGCGAGGCTAGCATCGGGATCAAGGTCAGTGCGACGAAGAGCGAAACGGTCAGAGAGAAGGTGACGGTCAAAGCTTGATCGCCAAAGAGCTGGCCCGCAACGCCTTCGACGAAGACGATCGGGACGAAGACACAAACCGTCGTCATCGTGCTGGCGATGACCGCCTGGCCAACTTCGCCCGCGCCCGCGCGCGCGGCTTCGGCGATCTCGAGACCGTCTTCTCGCTTTCTTTGGATGGATTCGAGCACGACGATCGAGTTGTCCACGAGAAGCCCGATGCCGAGCGTGATGCCGCCGAGCGACATGATGTTGAGCGAGATACCCGAGACGAACATGAGAAAAAACGTCGCCACGACCGATACGGGGATCGAGATACCGATGATGATTGTCGACTTCAAGTCCCGCAGAAAGAGCATGAGGATCAAGATCGCGAGCCCACCGCCGATGAACGCGGTTTGCAGCACTTCGGTGACGGACTGGCTTATGTAACGCGACTGGTCCGTGATGAGCTGGAGCTCGAGACCTTCGCCGAGATGCTCGAGACGCTCCCCGAGAAGCTCCACGCGCTCTTTGACGGCTTCTGCGACCGTAACGGTGTTCGTGCCGCCTTCCTTGTAGATCGCGATCTCGACTGCTTCGCGGCCATCGATGCGGCTCATGACCTCGCGTTCTTTGTGGCCGCGGGTGATGAGCGCAACGTCTTCGAGACGGATGTCGGGGCGCGCGCTGTCGATGACGATGTACCGCATGTCCGACGGGCGCTCGAACTCGTTGATCGTGCGGACGAGATATTCTGTCTGCCCGTCCTGAAGCCGTCCGCCCGTCAGGTTCACGTTCTCGGCCGCGAGACGCGCGACCACTTGTTCGACGCTCACTCCGAGATTCGAAAGGCGACGCTCATCGATCTCGATATGGATCTCTTCTTCGAGCCCGCCGCTCACGAGCACCGCCGCGACACCTTCCACACGCTCGAGGAGCCTTTTGACCTCCTGCTCGCCAATGAGTCGCAAACGGATGAGGTCCTCGTCGCCGAAGAGCCCGAACCGCATGATCGGGTCGATCGAAGGGTCGTAGCGCAGAAGCACGGGCCGGTCGGCGTCGTCGGGGAGAACGACGATGTCGAGGCGCTCGCGCACGTCGAGCGCCGCCATGTCCATGTTGACGTCCCAGCCAAACTCGAGCGTGACTTCACTCGTGTCGGAGCGAGAGCTCGAGACGACGCGCACGACGTTGTTGACGACCCCGACCGCGTTCTCGATGGGCTTGGTGATGAGGCTCTCCACCTCGGAGGGCGCCGTGCCCTCGAACTCGGTTCGAACGGTAAGAGACGGGTAAGTTATCTCGGGGAGGAGGTCGACGGCGAGCTCACGAAACCCGACGACACCGAAGACGACCGCGGCGATGAAGAACACCAGGATGGTGACGGGACGGCGCGTCGAGAAGTGGACTATCCGCATTTAGGGCTCAGCATTCAGTGTTCAGGATTCAGGATGGGGTTTCCATGCTTAGTGCTGGGTTTCTTGGCGGCGTTTAATGGCTTGTTCGATTTGCTCGTCGGTCATGCCTCTCTCTCGCATGCGGCCTTTTACGCGCTCGAGTTGCTCTTTGGTCATGTTGGAGAAGTCGGGGCGATGGGCTCTGCCTCCTCCGGGGCGTCCGGGTCGTCCTGCTTCGGGGGGACGTTCGAAGCTCTCGCCTTCGCGTCGGGCCGTGGTCATTTCGACAGCGCCAGGGCCTTTTAGGATTTGCACCGGGGTGCCGTCCGTCAAGCCGTCTTGCCCGACGACGATGACCCGCTCACCGGGTCGTAGGCCGGAGATGACTTCAACGATATCGGTTTCTTCGTAGCCGAGCTCGATGTCGCGGCGGACAGCTTGGCCATCTTCCGCGACGAAAACGGTATCGCTGAGGCTTTCGATCGACAGTGCGCGCTTCGGCATGACAACGGCGTCGTCGTGGGTGTCCGTCACGAGGAAGACGCTCGCGAACATACCCGGGCTCAGCTTGCCGCGCGCGCGCACTTGGAGCGTGACGCGGATGGTGCCAGTCGTCGCGTCGACGACGGGGCTAATCCGCAGAACGTGCGCTTCGAAACGCTTGCCCGGCCAGGCTTCGACGTTGAGATAGGCCGTCTGCCCTTTTCGAAGCCGGGAGAGCTCTTTCTCGGGCACTTGAATCTTGCACAGAAGGGGATCGAACTCGGCGAAACGAAACAGCGCCTGGTTCGCGGTGACGTTCTCTGCCAGCTTGACGAGGCGGTCGACGACGATCCCGTCGAAAGGAGCGGTAACTTCCGTGTAGTCATAAAAAATCTCGGCACCCATGAGCTGCGCTTGTGCGGTTTCGAGCTGCGCGAGTGCGGCGTCGTACACTTCTTGCGAAATGATCTCGCTCTCACGCGCCGCGGTAGCACGCTTGTGCGCGCGGTTCGCATCTTTCAGCGCGACTTTCGCGATCTCGACTTGAGCGCGAAGCTCGGTCTCGTCGATCCGCAGCATGACATCACCCTTTTTGAGGCGCATGCCTTCTTCCGCCACGAGTTCTACGATTGGGCCTTGGGTCCGCGCGACGATCTCGACATCGTTCTCCGCTTCAAGGCTTCCATTCGTCTCCAGGAAGGACGACACCGAGCGCCGCTCGATCGAAGCAACTTCGACAGGAACGGCCGCCGAGCGGGCTTCGCCCGGAGGTCTACCCATGCCTTCTGGGCCACCGCCGTGTCCACCGCGGCCACCTCTACGGCCTTCGGCGCCCTTTCCAGGAGGAGCGCCCTCGTCGGAAGAGCCTCCGCCGCAACCGCTCGAGAGAAAACCCGCCGCCGCAACCGCGGCCGCCAGTACAAGTACCCGTCTAGCTTTCATCATCCGTGTCAACCTCAAAGGGGGCTCAGGCCTCGGGCCTCAAGCCGCTCGAACAATCTTTCCGCAGAATCGCGTGGAGTCATCCACTAGCGAGTAAATCGTCGGGATGATCACAAGCGTCAGAAAAGCCGACGTCGTGAGTCCAGCAAGAATGACCAACCCGACGGGCGCCCAGTTGCCGGCCCTGCCTTCCGCGGTTCCTAGAAAACCATGGAAGATGAGCGGCGCCACCATCGGAAACAAACCGAGAATCGTTGTGAGCGCGGTCATCAAGATAGGCCGCAAGCGATGGGTTCCGCCGACCACGATGGCTTCGTCGCGCGGCACACCTTGCAGCCTCAAATGATTGATGTGCGCGATGAGCACGATGGCGTTGTTGACGACGACCCCGACCAAAATGATGAGCCCCATATTCGCCATGTTGTCGAGCGGCTGACTCGTGAGCTTCAATACGATTCCGACGCCGATGAAAGCGAACGGGATGGCGAACATGATCGTGAAGGGCTGGACGAAGCTCTCGAAAAGTGCCGCCATGATCAAGTAGATGAGACCGAGCGCAAAGAGGAACGCGAAGAGCGCGTTCCCCCAGTCCTGCTGCGCGCGGCCCCAGCTGCGCCCGAAGCCCCATTCGTAGCCTGGAGGCAAGCTGATGCTGTTCATGATCTCGCTGACTTGACCCTGCATGCGGAACGAGGCGCCGGCCGTGTTGGTATTGGCGGTGATGCTGAGCTTGGGTCGTTTGTCCTCGCGCTCGATACGGCGCGGCCCCTGTTGTATCGCGAAATCTGCCATCGCTCCGATGGTAAGCGCCGCCGCGCTCGACATGATCGGCATCTTCTTTAGTTGGTCCAGCGTCGAGCGGTCCGGCTCGCGGAATTGCACCACGAGGTCGACTTCACGATCGTCCGCGGAGATCCGGCTGATCGGGCGGGAGGACAAAGCACTCGAGATGGAGAAGGCCACCGCTTGCGTCGAAAGCCCCGAAGCGAGCGCTCGCTCGCGAGCGACGCTCACATGAATCTCGTCGGTGCCGCTGTCGAGCGTGCTGTCGACGTCGCGCGCCCAGGATGTGTCCTCGAGAGCGCTCACGACACGCTCAGCCACGAGCTCGAGCACGGCCATGTCGTCGCCCTTGAGATCCAGATTGACGCCGAAACTGCCGCCGCCGTGCCCCCCATGGCCTGTGCTCTGGGCGATTTTGAAATCGACGCCCGCTTTCGTTGGCAAAAGGTTGCGGATCGCATCTCGGATCTCGCGCACGGGGCGCTTCGCCTCTTCCTCGTCGACGAGATAGATGTCGATCTTACGGCTGCCGCGAAAGCCTCCCCGGGAGCGTCCGCCGGTGCGGCTGTAGCGATACACGACGTCTGAAATGTCGAGCTCTTCCTGCTTCTCGTTGAGTATCTTGGCGACTTCCGCGTAGAGCTCTCGAGTCTGATCGAGTGAGTAGGAGCGCGGCGTATCGACGTTGATGGAGATCTGCCGGGCCATCGTGCGCGGAGAGAACGTCCGTTCGATCGTGCCGAGAAGCACGTAGGAGCTGTAGAGCATCCCGACGATGGCCAGGCAGAAAACGAAACGGTGCCTCAGCGTGAAGCCGATCACCCAGCCATAACCCGTCTCGAGCACTTCGGTGAGCTTCGTTTCTTTCTTTGTCTCACCGCCGAGAAGAACCGACGCCACCATCGGCACGACCGTCAACGCAACGAGGAGCGACGACACCATCACGATGCAGATGGTGATGCCGATATCGAGCATGATTCGCATGAACCCGCCGCCCGTCGCCGCGAGAAAGATCATGGGGATGAACACACACATGGTCGTGAGCGTGGACGCGATGATGGGCATCGCCACCGCCGTGGTGCCTCGGAGGGCCGCCGTCCGCGGGTCCTCGTCGAGATCCGTGAAGTGGCGAGAAATCGACTCGATGACCACGACCGAGTTGTCCACGAGCATCCCGACCGCGAGCATGAGTCCCATCAAGCTCACGACGTTGATCGTCGTCGTCACCAAGCCGAGCTGTCGCAAGAAGTACAGAATGACAAAAGTCAGGATGATCGAGATGGGGATCGAGATGGCGACGAGTGCTGTCGTCCGAACTTTCCGGAGGAACAGGAAGAGAAAAACGACGGCGAGAACGCCCCCGAGAAGCCCGGCATTGCGCAGCTGTCCGAGCCCTTGGCGCACGTCCACGGAAGAGTCCATCAGGATGCGCGTCTCAAGGCCTTCGGCCGAGGGCATCGCCTTGATTATCTCGAGCTCCACTTTCGCTCCGTCGACGACGGCGAGAAGGTTGGCAGTCGAGGCTTTGAACACGCTGAGCGTGACCGCCTCATTGTCGTTGAGATAGTTGAAGTTGTCTTGCCGCGGGTAGGTGTAGGAGACGTCGGCGACGTCCTTTATGCGAACGCCGGAAGAGCCGATCAGAAGCTTCTCGATCTCCTCGACGGTTCGAAACTCCCCGACCGAGCGAACGATGAGCTTGCGCGGGCCTTCCTTGATGTAGCCGCCCGAAAGGTTCACATGGTTGTTCCGTAAAACGCTGGTGATGTCACGCGCGTCGAGGCCGGCGGCTTGCAAGCGGCTCGGCCGGAGCTGCACTTGAAGCTCGCGCTTCCGGATGCCGCGCACCTCGACCGAAGCCACCCCCTCGAGCCGTTCGAGGCGCCGCTGCACGACTTGCTCGGTAAATTCGTAGAAGCGGTCCTTGTCCCACTCGGCGCTCAAGTGAAAACGCAAAACAGGGATGTCGGTGCTCTGGAAGCGACGGATGCGAATCCGGCGCAGATCGTCGGGGAGCAAGTGGCGCACGCGATCGATGCGGTCGCGCACGTCGACGGCGGCGAGATCCATGTCCACGTTGTCTTTGAAGGTGATGTTGACGCTGCCTTCGGTGGCGGATGCGGTCGCGCTCAACGTGTCGATACCGTTAATGGTCCCAAGGATGTCTTCGAGGGGCCGTACGATGAGCCGCTCGACCTCCTCGGGAGACGAGGAGCTATAGGGCGCGCTCACCCAGATGCTGTTCGAGGAAAAACTCGGCATGAACTCGAGGGGGAGCCGCGTCAGCGACAAGTAGCCGAGCACGAAAATACCGAGGACCGCCATAGTCATCGTCACCCGCCGCTCGACCGCGAACTTGGCTATGGGGTTGATGTGCTCTTTATCGTTCACGTCCGTGCTCCCTATTGGACTCGTATTCTGCCAACCATTGTGTCGAACTCCACTTTCTGCTCTTCAGTCAAAAGCTCACGAATATCGTGCCGGATCTGCACGCGCATCGTCTCGTACTGGCTGCGCGAGTCTTTCCAAAACGCACGCGCGGCCTCGTGGTGCCGATTCATGACGGCTTCGAGCTTCACCACTTGGTCTGCCCGGAGGTCGAGCCGCTCGACCATATGACGGCCATGGTCGCGGTGGTCGCCGCCCCGTCCACCAAGGCGCAATCGACTGCTCGTCGCGCCGCGCGCGAAAACGCACAATGAAGGACGGATCGGGCTCGAGCCGTGGCAACGTTCGTGAGCCAAAGGCTTGGACGAGCTCCTGGCAAGAAGCGCAGCCCTCCACGTGGGTTTCCACTACGCCCGCTTCACCTTGGGGTAGCTCACCATCGAGCCAGACGGAGATTCGATCTTCAGGACAAGCCATGTGCCTTCTCCTCCATGAAAGCCTTGAGCTCGAGCCGGGCACGGTGGATATGCGTGCCCACCGTTCCTATCGGCCAACCCATGGTTTCCGCGATCTCTTGATAGCTCAAACCTTCGATTTCCTTGAGCATTAGCGCCGCACGATGATCGGGCGAGAGCCCCCGAGCGCTTCCGTAACATCCCAGCCAGCTTCAAGACCCTCATGTGGGGTCTCGGACGGCTCGGGCGCCTCTTCGAGCGCCACTTCGAGCGCCACTTCGGCCTTGCGGCCGCGCCGTCGCAGCTCGTCATGAGCGCGCCGGATAGCGATTTTGAAAAGCCAGCCGCGCACCGTTCCTTCTCCACGATAAGTCTCGGCCTTGCGATAAGCGGTGAGAAAGGTCTCCTGCGCCACATCCTCGACGAGCGCTCGGTCGCGAAGTAGCCCATAGACAATGTTTCGAACCCCGGCTTCATATCGGATGAAACTCTTCGAATGCCTTTTCATCACCGTCGAGAGACCGGGCCAGCACGTCTCGGTCCGCTTCCATAGGAGACCCAGCATACCGCGCGCCGCCCTTCCACGTGCCGGCCCTACTAATGAGACGTCGCCCGAGGTCGTTTCATTTCAAGAACATGCAAAAATCCGTGAACCATGAAGCACGAGAGGAGGTTTCGTGGGTGTTACGGTTTGTGCTTTCGGACGTTAGCGCCCAGAGAGCAGTAGAATGAAGGATATGAACAGGCATCGCCTCGCCGAGGAGCGAAGCCTCGCGCTCCACCGTGCCGTCGCCGACCGCCTCGCCGAAGGGGGCGCGGTGCTCGAGCGAGCACAGACTCGCGTTCACAAATGGTTGGAGACCGGTGAGGTGGCGACGTATTGGGCGCAGGAATGGGATCGTGTGCTCTCGAAGCCCTTGGCAGAGATCCAGGCTTTTCTAGTGGAACGTAGTGAGCACGCTACGGCCCTGCGCCAAATGACGCCTTTTGCGGGGGCCATCGATCCACGGACCCGCTGGCGCATTTGGCGTGATGTCCGCCAAACGTTCGAGCAAAGCTCATGAAGCGAACAGACCTGGAGCATATTATCCGTGCGGCCGCTGAGATCGCGGACGACACCGAGATCATCGTGATTGGAAGTCAAGCGATACTTGGAAGTTTCCCAAACGCTCCCGAAATTCTGCTTATCTCGATGGAGGCAGACGTCTATCCGAAGAATCATCCCGAGAGGTCCGATTTGATCGACGGGTCCATCGGAGAGCTCTCGCCGTTCCATGATGAGTTCGGTTACTACGCTCAAGGCGTCGACGAAACCACCGCGATCCTTCCCGCCGGATGGAAAGATCGACTCGTCCTCGTGAGAAACGAGAACACCAGAGGGCACTCGGGATGGTGTCTCGACCCTCACGATCTCGTGGTCGCTAAATGCATCGCTGGGCGCGAGAAAGACGTCATCTTTCTGGAAGGGGCCGTGCAAGAACGCCTTGTTTCGCACAAGACGTTGCAGACACGGCTCGCGGAGACGACCCTGGACGATCCACATCGCAGGCAGGTGAAGGCCTGCATCGATCGCGCGTTCTGAAAAGCCTGACGTTTGGATCTCCTCTCGTTAAGACTCTTTGATCCATGGCGTGCGAGCTTGTATCTTACTCTCATGAAGCTCTTATATATCGGGTGAAGAGATGAGCAGATTACGTGACTACCTCTGGCTAGTGATCGTCCTCCAAGTCGCGACCACGAGTGCTCAAACACTCGACGAAGCGAAACAGGAGGCGTTTCGGTTTCTGGAAGAAGATCAGCCGCGCCTCGCGATGATTGGAGACGCCATCTTCAGCTATTCGGAGCTCGGCTTTCAGGAGTTCAAAGGATCGAAGCTTCTCACCGACCTATTGGAGAAAGAAGGCTTCACCGTCGAGCACGGTGTCGCCGGCATGCCCACTGCCTTCGTCGCGACCTATGGCTCGGGCCATCCCGTGATCGGTCTCATGGCGGATATCGACGGCCTTCCCGTGCAATCGCAAAAGCCGGGAGTCGCCTATCACGATCCGCTGATCGAGGGCGCGCCGGGACATGGCGAAGGCCACAACACGAATCAAGCGGTGGTGACCGGCGCCGCCCTGGCGGTGAAACAGCTCATCGATCGCTACGGACTCGAGGGCACGATCAAGGTCTTTCCCGGTGTGGCAGAGGAGCTGATTGGCAGTCGCGGTTTCATGGCAAAAGCGGGGATCTTCGATGGCCTCGACGCGATACTCGATGCGCACCTAGGCTCGAGATTTGGGACGAGTTACGGGCTGACCAACATGGGCCTCGTGTCCGTGCAGTTCACGTTTCACGGGCAGACGGCTCACGGTGCCAGCAGTCCGTGGCTTGGTCGAAGCGCTCTCGACGCGGTCACTTTGATGGACGTCGGCTGGAACTTCGCCCGAGAGCACTTGAGACCCGAGCAGCGCTCTCACTCCATCGTCACATGGGGCGGCGACCAGCCGAACGTCGTGCCCGATCGCGCGTCCATCTGGTACTACTTTCGCGAATTCGACTACGAGAGGATCCGGGCGCTTCACGAGAAGGGACGAAAGATTGCCGAGGGTGCCGCCCTCATGACCGATACGACGGTGGAAGAGCGCGTCTTCGCGGGCACGTGGCCGTTCAACGGTAACAAGGTGCTGGCCGAGATCCTTCATGCGAACATCGAGCGCGTGGGGATGCCGCATTGGGCGGAGGCGGATCTTCGCCTGGCGAGAGCGCTCCAGAAAGAGCTCGGCGTCGACGAAGTCGGGCTCCCATCCGAAGTCACGCCCCTTAGCAGGGCGACGCAGCGCGCCAGCTCGACGGACGCGGGCGACGTCACCTGGCTCGTGCCCTATGTGCGGTTGGCCTTTCCGTCACAGATTCCCGGAGTGACGTTTCATCACTGGTCCTCGGGGGTCTCGCCGGCAACGCCGCTCGGTCACAAGGGCATCGTCGTGGGTGCGCAAGCCTTCGCGGGAACGATTCTCGACCTGCTCCTCGAGCCTGCCCATCTCGACGCCGTGCGAGCCCAGTTCGAAGAGGACACGAAGGACGTGACGTGGACGTCGCTGATTCCGGAAGGCACCATCCCGCCGATCGAGCTCAACGCCGACAAGATGGAGAAGTTTCGCCCCTTGCTCGCGGAGTTCGAGTACGATCTCGAAAGCGGCAAGACCTACATCGAACAACTTGGCATCGCCTACCCGACCGTGCGAGACAGACCTTAGTGTCTCACTCGGGGATGGTTGAAATCCCTCGCCTTTAGGAGAAGCCTTAAGGAGGCATGCGGTACGGTCTCCGGATGAAAGGATACCGGAAATCATCGCACACGACGTACCAGTTAAACTATCA
>Ga0310120_10000388_pt1 | contig 35114 bp, 30 predicted proteins | sample CB27_AW_983_MG_FD_203506 | JGI IMG/M metagenome (GOLD analysis project Ga0310120, IMG submission 203506) | Marine microbial communities from Western Arctic Ocean, Canada - CB27_AW_983 | ecosystem: Environmental > Aquatic > Marine > Oceanic | place: Canada: Western Arctic Ocean | collected...
GCCATCGCCATGAACGGGGCGACCGCGATCCATGACCTCGAACTGGCGATGATCGGCCAGACCTCGGAGGATGTCGCGACCAGTATTGCCGATGGCTCCTTTGGCATGTCGAGGGAAACTGCCAGCGCATTTCGAGATGCCAGCGCCGATGGAGCCGGAGGAGGTGGACTCGGTGCAGCGCTCGGAGAATGGATCGTTTCGACCGACCAACCCCATGCGGAGATCTCGATGCTGGCCAGGGCCAGACAACTGGCCATCCCTGCCACGGTCCACGTCGCGATAGGGACAGATATTGTCCACATGCACCCAGGTGTGGCAGGAGCCGCGATGGGCGAAGCAACGGCCATCGACTTTCGGCTGCTGGCTGCAGTGGTCAGTGACCTGGCCAGGGGTTGCTGGCTCAACATCGGTTCTGCGGTGGTGCTGCCAGAGGTGTTTCTCAAGGTCGTCAACATCGCACGCAATCTGGGCCAGCCACTCGAGGGGGTGACCGCCATCAACTTTGACATGATGCCGCACTACCGTACCAGCAGGAATGTTCTCCAACGTCCTGTTGAGCGCGGCATCTCGTTGATTGGACATCACGAGATCAACTTGCCGTTGTTCAGGGTGGCATTGCTGCAGCGCCTCCAGTCATCCGAGGAAGCGGGACGCGATGATTCCTGAACTCGATTCCCTGCGAGAGGTTCGAATCCTCGTTGTCGGCGATCTGATGGTCGATGAGTACGTCTATGGCGACATCGATAGGATCTCTCCAGAAGCGCCAGTACCTGTGGTACAGGGAAAGCACCACGAGATGCGGGTCGGGGGCGCTGGCAGCGTGGTCACCAATCTCGCCGCGCTCGGTATCGAGAGTTGCGTCATCGGACTCGTCGGAGATGACGAGGGGGGCGAGTTCATCCGGCAAGCAATGGATGAGGCGGGATGTTCGGTCGGTGGGGTGGTCGTTTCACAAAGCCGCCCGACCAGCCGAAAGACCCGGATCCTGGCAGGGGTCCAGCACTCGGGGCGCGGCCAGCAGCAGGTGCTTCGCCTCGACATGGAAGAACGACGACCCACCGATGCTATCGAGCAGGCGGCACTGATCGGCGCCATCGGAAACGCGCTCGAGGAGGCGCCAGATGCGGTGTTGATCTCGGATTACGAGAAGGGGCTTCTCGGTGAAGAGATCCTCAAACTGCTGATCGAATCCGCTCGTTCCCGCTCGATTCCAGTGCTGGTCGACCCGTGCCGTTCCGGACACTGGAGTGACTATCGTGGTGCGACGCTGATCTGCCCGAACCGCTATGAGGCGAGCAGCGCCAGCGGTATCGACCTTGCGACTGCGGTCGAGCGACAGCTGGAAGCGGGAAAATTGCTGCTCGATGATCTCGACCTGGATCACTGCATCCTGACTCTCGATCGTGATGGCATCACGAGAGTCTCACGCGGAGGCGATAATCGGCGCCATCCCACCGTGGTTCATGGAGTCACCGATGTGGCCGGTGCTGGCGACATGGTGCTGAGCCTGCTGGGGCTGGCTCTGGCGAGCGGGTGGAACATCGATGACGCCTGTCAACTCGCCAATCTCGGTGCCGGGATCGAGGTTCAAAAGGTCGGGGTTCAGCCGGTTGAACGCTGGGAACTGGAAGCTGCCAGAAAAGCGCTGATCGGAGAAACTCCCGATGCGTTGCGAAGCCGCGAGCAGATGCGTGAGATCGCAGAGAGGTCGAGGTCCGCGGCGCAGGTTGTGGTGTTCACCAACGGTTGTTTCGATCTGCTCCACGCCGGTCATCTGCAACTGCTGGAGGCGGCGAGAGCCTTCGGTGATCTGCTGGTGGTCGGAATCAACTCGGATGAATCGGTGCAGCGACTCAAGGGACCGGAGAGGCCGATCATGCCCGTCGAGGATCGGGCAAGATTGCTCGGGGGGCTCGCCTGTGTCGACCATGTCGTGATGTTCGAGGAGGATACTCCCGAGCAACTGATCCGCGAATTGCTTCCGGATGTTCTGGTCAAGGGATCGGACTACCAGGCCAGCGATGTGGTGGGCAGGGAGGTGGTAGAAGCCGCAGGGGGACGGATCGAGAGGATCACTCTGGTTCAGGGAGCCTCCACCACGGGACTCATCGAGAGGATTCGCGCAGGTACTCGAACTTGCCCCCCGACGCCGGAGGGCTAGGATGTTGTTTCCACGCCGCGGGCGTGGAAGGCGTCTGATCCGGAGAGCCCATTCCGGACCTCACCCTTCGGGGTGCCCATCGGACGATTCCATTTTCCGGAGCCCACTCCAGGGGACTCATTCGCTCGAACGGGGAGCTTGCCATGAATGATGAGACGAAGGAGGGGACCACGGATCGGCCCTCCAACGCAGCTGCCCTTTTTGGCCGCATCGCCCTCAAGAATCGATTGGTCGAGGAATCTGACCTGCGAAAGGTGATGTCGACACTCGCTGCAGACGCAGATCTGGGGGCGGCGCTCGTCTCGGCGGGCCTGATCTCCGAGAAACACGCCGAGGCAATTTCTCAGAAGGTCGCAGAGCGTATCTCCTCAGCTGGCCAGGCGCAGAAACCAGACAGCAGTAACACAAGCAGAGACGGAGCGATCTCCGTAACAGATGTCGAACGGATGGATTTCAGTTCGCTGCATGGCAAGCCGCTGGTGGAGTACCTCCGGAAGGCACGAGAACTGGGCTGCGCTGATTTCCACTTCCAGGTCGATTCGCCACCGTTGGTGCGACTTCACGGTCACCTCATCCGATGGAAACATCCTGTACTGACCGCAGAGGACACGGCCAAGACCATCCAGGAATTCCTCGATGAGAAACAGTGGAAACACCTGGAGAAGGAGCTCGATCTCGACTTCTGTCTCGAGGATGGAGATCGCGGACGTTACAGGACCAACTGCTTCAAGCAGCGAAAGGGCCTGGAAGCGGTTTTTCGAATCATTCCAGATGTGGTTCCTTCATTTGAGGATCTGCATCTCCCGGATACGCTGACCAGATTCACCCAGTACAGCCAGGGCATCGTGCTGGTCACTGGGCCGGCAGGCTGCGGCAAGTCCGCGACACTGGCTGCGATCGTCGAGCGGATCAATCAGGAAAGAAATGATCACATCGTGACGGTAGAGGATCCGATCGAATACATCTTCACTCCGGCTGGCTGTAACATCAATCAGCGTCATGTTCATCACCACACTGAAACCAATTACACGGCATTGAGATCTGCCATGAGGGCGGACCCGGATGTGATCATGGTCGGTGAGATGCGTGATGTTGAAACGATTTCCATGGCGATCACTGCTGCTGAGACGGGGCACCTGGTGCTGGCGACACTCCATACGACCAACGCTATACGATCGATCGATCGATTGATCGATGTGTTCCCTCCGCGGGAGCAGGAGCAGATCAGGGCGATGGTGTCAGAATCGATGCGAGGTGTGATTTCTCAACAGTTGCTGCCCAGAAAAGATGGGACCGGTGTGGAGCCCGCTTTCGAGATCATGTTCTCTACTCCTGCAGTGGGGAATCTGATCAGGGAGGGGAAAACTTACCAGCTCGCATCGGTGCTACAGACTGGACGAAAGCAGGGCATGATCACCATGGATGACTCGATCCGCGTTCTGCTCAGAAATGGAATCGTTAGCCCGGAGTCGGCACGGTTCCATGCGGAGGACCCCTCCGCGATGGCTGGTTAGGAGTAGGGATGGCCAACGAACAACTGGAAAAACTGCTCCGTAAGATCCGTGATGTGGAAGGCTCCGACCTTCACCTCAGTGCCGGTATGCCGCCAAAAATCCGCGTGCACGGTCACCTGCGACCTATTTCCAAGGAGCCGCTCACCAACAAGCAAGTCGAGGATCTGCTACTGCCTTCCCTCGATGAGAATCGCCGAAAGATCTTCGACGACAAGAATGACCTCGACTGGGCCTATGCGATTCCAGGAATGGCGAGGTTTCGCTGCAGTTTCTTCCGTCAGCAACATGGAATGTCCGGGGTTTTCAGACTGATCCCTGAAGAGATCAAGACGGTACAGGAACTGGGGATTCCCCAACACATCGAGGACTTCTGCAAACTACGAAACGGACTGATCCTGTGCACCGGGCCGACCGGCAGTGGCAAGTCGACGACGCTTGCTGCCCTGATCGACTTCATCAATCGCAATCAGTCGCGCCATATCGTGACCATCGAGGAGCCGATCGAGTTTGTTCACCAGAACAAGAAGTCCCAGATCACCCAGCGCGAGGTGGGCATCGATACGGACTCATTTGCGAGAGCATTGCGTTCAGTGAGCCGGCAGGATCCGGATGTGATCCTGGTTGGAGAACTACGAGATCTTGAGACGATTGGACTCGCCATCACTGCGGCAGAGATGGGGTACCTGGTATTTGCGACGCTGCACACCAACAGCGCCGCCAAGACCATCGACAGGATCATCGACGTGTTTCCGGAGGATCAGCAGAACCAGGTCAGAACAATGCTCTCCTCGTCACTCAAGGGGATCATAGCTCAATTGCTGATTCCGAGGATTGACGGTAAAGGGCGTGTTGCGGTCAACGAGTTGTTGTTCTACGACGGATCCTTGCCAAACATCATCCGTGAAGGTGCTGTTCACAAGATTGTCTCGCTCATCGAGGGCGGGCGAGGTAAGGGAATGCAGTTGATGGACGATGCGATCATGGTTGCGCTGAAGAATGGCAGCATCAGTCCCGAGCATGCTTTCCGTTGGGCTGCCGAGAAGAAAAAATTCGAGCACTTTCAGAAGGGTTGATCCCGTGGCTGACCCAGCACGGATTCTGATCCGTATGCCGACCTGGGTCGGTGATGCAGTCATGGCTACAGCGGCACTGCGGGCTGTCCGCCGCAGCCAGCCCGATGCGCACGTAGCCTTGATGGGCGCATCGCATCTCCAACCACTGCTCGATGATGCATCACTCTTCGACGAATGGGTCTCGACATCTTCTGGAACTGGCAAGGTGTCTGAGAATGTCTCTTCCATCTCAACTTTCGGAGCAGATGTCGGTCTGGTCTTTCCTCATTCATTTCGAACAGCCTGGGAGCTGTGGAGAGGCGGTGTGCCGCGGCGCATCGGATTTGCTCGTCAGGGACGCGGGTGGCTGCTGACCGATCCCCTTCTTCCGCACAGACTGACCGCTGGGCGCAGGGCGATCCCGATGCATCACGAGTATCTGGAAGTCGTCGCTCCGCTCGGTGCTTCGGGCGATGGAGAGGGATCGATTCTGGGTGTTTCGGATCAGGTGGCCGCTTCCGCTTCAGCGAGGCTGTCGGCACTCTCGGTCCGATCTGATCGCCGATGGGTCGGATTTCATCCAGGTGCTGCATTCGGGCCCTCGAAGATCTGGCCCCTGGACAGGATGGCAGATGTGGCCAGAACCCTTCGCGACCAGGATGGCTGTGGCTTACTCATCACCTGCGGACCTGGCGAAGAGGCGTTGGCTTCAAAGCTTCGTGGCCTGATCGGTGGGGATGTGGTCGACCTCTCGGAGGATCTGTGGCCGCTCGATCAACTCAAGTACCTGATGGGCCAGTTGGCTCTGCTGGTGACGGGAGATACAGGTCCTCGCCACATTGCAGCAGGGATGGGGACGCCGCAGGTGGTCCTGATGGGCCCCACGAGTCCCGACTACACGGACGCCCATCTCGAGATCACGAGCGTGATTCGCAGGGAGGATGTCGATTGCAGCCCGTGCCAGATGAAAGTGTGTCCGCTGGAGCATCACCACTGCATGACTCTCATCGAACCGCAACAGGTGATCGATGAGGCTCGTCACTGGCTTCAGCGCGAATCGAGATGAGTTGTCTCACACCGTCGTGGACGAATGATCAACTGGCAGCGACGAGGGACACGATCTGTTCTGAGGCACTGGTCATCACTGATCCCAGTGCACCCGTTGGATCGGATATCATCACGGGCGTTCCTCCATCGCAACTGAGTGCCGTCGCTGGTTCGAGTGGGATCTTGCCCAGGAACGGTACCGAGTATCGTTTCGCTGCATCTTCTCCGCCGCCGCTACGGAAGATCTCGGTGATGTGTCCACAGGAGGAGCATTCGAAGCCACTCATGTTCTCGAGTACTCCCAGGATCGGGACATTGGTGCGCTGGAACATCTGGATGCCTCTTTGCACATCGAGCAACGCAACATCCTGGGGAGTCGTGACGATCACCGCCCCGGCCAGAGCGATCGACTGTACCAGGGTCAACTGGGCATCCCCGGTCCCTGGAGGAAGATCGAGCACCAGATAATCGAGCTTTCCCCATTCAACCTGGAACAGGAACTGGCGTAGCAGCCCAGTGACCATCGGGCCACGCCAGATCACCGGTGAGTCTTCTTCGAGCAGGTAACCGATCGACATCGTCTTGAGTCCGTGGACTGCGATGGGGACGATGGTCTCCTTCTCGGTGGCGCGAGGTCGCGCATCCTCGATACCGAGCATCTTCGGGGTCGAGGGACCGTAGACATCTGCATCGAGCAATCCAGTACGAAGCCCCCTGGCAGTCAGCGCCAGCGCCAGATTGACCGCCACCGTCGATTTCCCGACACCACCCTTACCGCTGGCGACCGCGATCACATGGCGAACCCCTGGAATTTCCTGAGCGCCGACCGCACTGGGACCCGGGCCTGGCGCACCGGATGTAGCTTCAGGCGCAGCATCAGGTGATTCGGTACGATGCAGGAGAGTGACCTTGTCAACTCCCTCGATCGTGCCCAGTTCATCTTCGATCCGGGTCGAGATCGAACCTTCATGAGTCGTGAGACCCGCGGGGAACTGGACCACGACGGTCACTTCCCCCTCGTGGACGATCACACGCTGAATCACTCCCGCTTTCTTGATGCTATTCGAAGTTCCAGGAACCGGGATTTTATCCAGCAGCTGATTCACCGCTTCGACCACGAGTTTCTTGTCAAAAGTCATCAATACACTCCTAGGTGAGAAAAGGTTCGGAATGAATGTATCCAAGAGCCAGATGGAATCGATTACCGGGTGAATCTTATACAGCAACTGCTGTCTCGGCAATCGACACCGTATCTCTTACCTGTCGCACCCATCCTTTCATGCCACAGTTGTCGCGAGCAGCGTGCGCGCAGCGATCCCATGATGGTGGCGTGCTATTATGGCCTTGTTGACGGGAAATCCGCCAATTCAAGGGTGAATAGGCAGATTGTGGGAAGGTGAAATATGAGTCAGTTCTTGTTCCTGGATATAGAACAACTGGAGCAGAGGCTCGAATTCAACGACGGATTGATGCTGGTCCACTTCGGCTCACCGCTCGTCTCATCCTGCGGTTTTGCTCAGAGGAGCCTGGCGCTGATCGCTCCAGACTTCGTCGGACAACTACAGATCGCGACCGTGGATGTTCCCCTTCAGGATGTGAAAAAGTTACAGAAATTCTCGATCAGAACTGTACCCACCCTGGCTCTCTTTGATGGTTCCCGCGAGGTGGAGAGAGTCGACAAGATCCTGCTTCCTGCAGAGCTGAGATTTTTCCTTCTCGACGCGATGGCCTTCTATGGCGAGGTGTGGCCGGCACCAAAAAACGAAGACCAGGGTTTTTCCTCCTGATCCCGTGACCTGCAGGCGGCGCTCTCCTGCATCGTCAGCATCTCTGACTTCTGTCGAGCCGCGGTCACCCCAATATTTTCGGATGTTCAGGAACGATCAGTGCTGATGGGGCGTTGTTTCGGATGTGGAGCCAGAGCGACCTCCGAGGCAGGTCCACGAGTGCTTGAGACCGCTGGCGCGATTCCAGGCGTGCTGGAACGCCGTCAGCGATTCTCGAGAGGTGAAGCCGCCGATGAGTAATACAACGGGATTGACAATCGGGCGTGCTTCACTTACATTGAAGTCCTGAATCCCACCTTTCAGAGCCCATGAGGCGCGGCTGGTATCCTCTACCAGTTGCGCCTCTTTTTTTTTAGAGAAATTTTGGACACGAGAAGGCGCGGATCTCGACGCATTGCGGCGAGGTTCAGCCCCTGGACTGCTCGATGTACTCGGTGAGATTTCGGTACTGGGTCGGCAGATCGAAGATGTCCGATGCATGGGGATTCTTGAAGAAGAGCCCACACTGTCGCTGAAGCCCCGAATCTCCGCGCCGTCTGGCCCACTCCAGCATCCGGCACAGATCGAGCACCAGCGGAGCTGCCAGTACCGCGTCGCAGCCTTGCCAGGTGAACTGCATCGTCATCTTGTGACCAAGAAATCCCTCGAAATGGATCAGATCCCAGGCAGTCTTGTTATCCCCCAGGCTAGGGACATAGTCGATGGAAACCTGGCTGTGAACATCCGTGCCCAGAATCTGCTCGATCAGTTCCCCCTTCGAGTCGATCTTGGTCTGGCGATTGTCTGCGTGGGCCAGAATTTCTCCATCTCGATCTCCGAGCATGTTGTAACCCTGCCACGACAGGACCTTCAGGGCCCGCTGTAGAAACATCGGCGCAAGCGCCGACTTGACCAGGGTCTCTCCTGTCTTTCCGTCGCTCCCTGCGTAGGCACAGCCGCGCGCTTCCAGGAGTTCACAGGTTGCCGGCAACAGAGCGCCAGTGGAGGGAGTGAAGTTGATGAAGGACGCGCCGACATGAGCAGCGGCGATGGCGTAGAGAGTACTGGACCTGAACGGTTCAGTTGATCCAGCAGCGAGTTGTTGGAGCATCTCTGCTGCAGTCTGATGGCATGGGTGGGGGGGAAGGGCTGCCTCCGTCGAGGAGAGATTGACCACCACGATTCCATCCAATTGCTGATCCTCGATGAATTGCCGCAGGTCAGATTCGATTCTCTCCAGCGCAGGTGTCGGATGATCAGCGATACAGGATCGATCGATGCCTTGCAGTGAAAGGATGGCCTCGCCAGCATTGAGCAACACTCCGGGGCGAATGTGTTTCTCCACTTGCTCCAGATCGTCGCTGATTTGCTCGATGATGTCGTGGCTGATGCTGCCGCTATCTGTGCAGATGGCTTCTGCACTCGATCGAAGTGATCCGTCGCGAATCTCATGACCACCGATGATCAGATCATCGATGGAAGGAAGGTCGCACTGCTCGAACAGAGATGTCTCGGTGAGCAGTCCGATGCGCTGTGTCAGTTGCCGTTTCATCGCTGCGAGGCCAGCGATCACGGTGGTAGAGACACCACCTCGGGCACCCACCAGCCAGACTCCGGTGCGGGCCAACTGAGATTCCTTCCCAAGAAATCGGGCCGGTCGTCCGATGGACGACCGGCCCGATCTGCCGACCTGGCGCAGGTACTAGTGACGACGTAATTTACGTCGCGAGTCCTTTATGTCCTGCTTCCGATCCTTCTTCCGCATCAACTTCTCGAATTCGCGCAGCTTGCGGCGTTTCGCCTCGGAGGGCTTTTCGTAGAAACTACGCTTCTTGATCTCCTTGAGGAGACCCTCCTTGGCCACGGTGCGCTTGAATCGTTGCAGCAGTTTTTCTGGGGTTTCCCCGCTCCTGAGCGTGACGCGAATCAAACCGACTCACTTTCTCGATGCCTCGTGGCACCTTCCTGGCCATATCTTCTTCAACAGACCCGGGAGACCCGACACCTGCCACCCCTGTGCGTACATCCTGGATACTACTCCGGGGATGCCCTCAGGGAGCGTGAAGTGTAGGGGATTGGCATCGATCTGACAAGAGAAGCGGAAAGGTCGTTGCGAGGACGATCATCGACTGGATGCGGCAATCCAGGTCGGGCAGGATCGGTTTGTCAGTGCCGAGAGGAGCCGATCGGGTGCAGGACCAGCCACCGGGAGAGAGCCTGAATTCTGGGGACGGCAGCGCCTTGCCCCGGCCAGCAGAGGTTGCAGTTGGAGGATCTCGAAGGGTCCTTCTGGCGGCGATGGGGGGAGCCTGTGTGCCACTCTCCTTCGATCCCTGGGGACTCTCGTTCCTGATGCCGCTGGCGATCTGGTGCCTCGCTACTGCCCTGGCCGGGCTCGATGGGCGGCGTGGCTTCTGGATCGGTTGGGTCTTTGGACTTGCGGCGGAAGGTCTCTCCTTCTGCTGGCTCGCCACGGCGGTGTCTCGATACACCGGAATCTTCCTGCTCGGAGAGCCCGATTCGGTGCTGGCGTTGCTGGCGGGAATCGGCGCCTTCCTCATCTGGTGTCCGCTGGCAGCACTCGGCTGGGCATGTCTCGGGGCGAGTGTCGGGGCCGGCCCCGAAAAGGGTCCGGCGCGCTGGTTGTGGGCGGTGCTCGGCGTGGGTGCGCTCGAATCGGTATGGCCGAGGCTGTTTCCCTGGTCGATGGGGAGTTCTTTCGCGACCTCGGACCCATCGGCGGGTTGGTCTCTGCTGAGTGGATGCGGAGTCGAGGGAGTGTCGCTACTGCTGGTGCTGGCCGGATTCCTGGCTGCATCGGGCGCAACAGCCGTGCCCAGGTGCTGGCGAGATGGGCTGCGCTGGCTTCCGCTGCTGTTGCTGATGGCTCTGCCGTGGATTCCACTACCCACCGCAGGTCCCGCGGCAGAGACATCGAGGGAACCGCTGGTCGTCTCGATTGTCCAGCCGGCCATCGAACTCGAGAGCCGCCACGGTGAAGCGGCCTCTGCGCAGCAACTGGAGTTACTTCGTCGGCTGATCGAGAAGGCGGGAGAGGTGCAAGGGCCATCGGTTCCTCTGGTCATCCTGCCGGAGGGAATCCTGCCAGGTGTGTGGCAAGAGTCATGGTTACGAGAGTGGTTCGAGCCGTGGCTCGGTTCGCCGCTAATTGTCGGATTCACACTGGCAGCAGAGAAGGGATTCTCCAATGCCGTGGCATTTCTTGAGCCTCTCGACCCGGAGCGGGGGCAACCACCGACCCTCGACACGATTCAACTGGGTCAGAAAAAGGTGCTGGTGCCGTTCGGCGAGCGCGTGCCCCTCGGTGGCGTGCTCAGTTCTCTCGGCATCGATCTTCCGGTGCCACAACTGATACCCGGAGAGTTTCAGACAGTATTTCAGAGCGACCGATTCCACGAGCCGCTCGGAGTCAGCATCTGCTACGAGGGGATCCTGGCGAGTGCGGTGACAGAGTCGATCGATCTGGGTGCGAGATGGCATGTCAACCTGACCGAGGACCTCTGGTACGGCGATGGATTCGAACCGGAACAACACCTGCAGTTGCAGCGTTCCCGTGCCATCGAGAACGGATTGCTGTGGTTGCGTTGTGCCAATGCTGGGATCAGTGCCGCCATCGATCCGGGGATTCAGGGGCAACGGGTCGTTCGATCTCACCGAAAATGGCAAGACGGGAACTGGTCACCGTGGGTCGAGTCCACGGATGCCGGTGAGACTCGGCTCTCCGTTGTCGGTGAGAGAGCCATCTTGCAGCTGATCATCGACACTCCGGGTCCGCCGACGGGACAGGCAGCACTCTCCAGGGCTGCGCATTGGACCGGGCTCATCTGGCTTCTGGCAGTATTCTGGCACTTCTGGCACCGCCGTGAGAAGCGTCCCAGCGGCGCCTGAAGCGGCTTCCGTGCTTGACTAGCATGAACAATGCCGTACCATCTATAATTGCTATAGGTCACATATTGGCAAGGACTTGTGCAAGTTGGGTGAAGTCTAGCAAAAAGGTGGCCTGTTTCGGGAAGAGAAGAAGGAAGAGGGTCTTCCCTCGGAGATTCCCGGTCTGGATCTGGCCATCGGATGGCCGGGAGAATGACTCCGATGCGACTCAATGTGGGCCTGTTCCAGCAACAGACCCAGAAGCAGATCCTGTCGCCCCAGATGATCCAGTCGATGGAGATTCTGGTGCTCAACCAGCAGCAGCTCGAGGATCGCATCTCCGGAGAGTTGGAGGAGAATGTCACCCTCGAGCGTGATGAGCAGCAGGAGGAAACGGCAGCTCGCGAAATCGATGACGGGGAGTCGGATCAGGGGCCACCAGATGCCGTCCAGGACGATGCTGCCGGTCAGCAGGAGTTGACCGACCTGACCGAGCGCTACGAGCAGTTGAACGATCTGCAGCAGTCAGATTTCTGGTCGGAGTCTTCCCCGCTGCGCAGGGCAGGAACAGGCGATGACGAGGACCACTTCGAGGTGGTCGAGAACACCGCAGGCCGTGACGAATCGTTGCCGGAACATCTGATCGGGCAGTTGAGTTTGAAAAGTGGAGTCGGCGGGCGGAAGCGGGCGCTTTGCGAGGAGATCATCTACAACCTGGATGATCGAGGCTGGTTGATTCACCCGCTCGAGGAGATTCACTCGGCGCTGGTCAGTGGGATTTCCCTGCAGGGGTGTGACCCCAGGTTGAAGGGGCAGGCGCCATCATCTGAAGAGATGCTTCTGGCTCTGGAACAGGTGCAGCAACTCGATCCTGTCGGTGTCGGGGCCAGCGATCTCATCGATTGCCTGTGTATCCAGTTGCACCGAGATCCTGGCGAAAATCAACTCGAGGAGCAGATCGTCCGTGAGCATCTCGACGACCTGGCCCGCAATCGCTTGCCCCACATCGCACGCCAGACGGGCCATCCGCTCGACCAGGTGAAACTGGCGGTGGAAGTGATCGCTGCACTGGAACCGATCCCGGGAAGGCCATTTCGTCAACAGCCCAACGCTCGTGTGGTACCCGATGTCCTGATCACCGAGGATGAGAAGGGGAAGCTGATGGTCGAGGTCAACTCTGCATCGGTACCGCGCCTGAAGATCTCTCCCCACTATCGGGAGTTGCTGAAGACGGCACGTGATGATCCTGAACTGAGAAAGTACCTGAAGAAACGGATCGAGAATGCAGAGTGGTTGATGGGTGCCGTGGTTCAGCGCAGTTCCACCTTGCAACGAGTTGCTGAGGAAGTGACTCGGCGACAAGAGCCATTTTTCCGTGGCGGAGATCGCCATCTTCAGCCGCTCAGAATGCAGGACGTCGCCGATGCGGTGGGGGTCAATGTCTCGACCGTCAGCCGCGCGATCTCGGGCAAGTGGTTCCAGGCTCCGGGCATGATTCGCGAACTTCGAAGTCTCTTCACCAGCGGCACGGTCAGGGATGACGGTTCACAGGAGTCGAGGGGCGGGGTGATCGCTCGCATACAGGAACTGATCGAGAAGGAGGATGCTCGCAAGCCCCTCAGCGACGCCCAGATCGTCAAGCGACTCGCCGAAGATGGAATCAGGATCTCGCGACGGACCGTCACCAAGTACAGAGAAGCGGAGGCGATTCCCTCCTCCAGAGAGCGTCGCCAGCACTAGAACGCCAAAATTCAGCCCCATCTGGCCGACGCAGACCCATCCGAGCAGCAATTTCCTGTTACCCTGCACCCTTCCGGTGCTGTCCGGACTGGCCCCCGCAGGAGTTCATCACCACCGATGATCGAGGTTGACTCTCTCTCTCGTAGTTACGGCACTCGTAAGGCCCTGGACTCGATCAGTTTCCAGGTGCCTTCGGGGTCGGTGACCGGTTTTCTGGGGCCCAACGGCGCCGGCAAGACCACCACCCTTCGTGTGCTGACCAGCTGGTTGCTTCCAGATCCCGGCACGCTGCGCGTCACCGTCGACGGAATCGACCTGCTGCGTCAGCCGCAACGGGCCTGTCGTAGGGTCGGTGCGCTGCTGGAGATGTTGCCGCTACCGGGGGAACTCCGGGTGATCGAGTTCCTCTCCGCACGGGCCAGGCTCAAGGGTGTCCCGGCAGCGAAGCTTCTCTCCGAGGTGCAGCGAGTGCTCGAAGAGGTCGATGCCAGCGAAGCGTCGAGGAGAATCATCGACACTCTATCTCAGGGATATCGCCAGCGAATCGGCCTCGCAGATGCACTTCTGGGAGATCCTCCGGTGTTGTTGCTCGACGAGCCAACACGAGGACTTGATCCGCGACAGATTTCACTCTTTCGGGGTCTCATCGACAGGCTAAGAGGGCACCACACCATCGTTCTTTCGAGCCATGTACTCGGTGAAGTGGAACAGATCTGTGACCGCGTCTGCATGATCTCTGCTGGCAAGGTTTGCCTCGATGAGGATCGCAAGGCCTGGACCCAGCGTCTCGAGAGCGCCGGAACGATCCGGGTGGAACTGGCAGAGACCCATCCAGATGTCGAATCACAACTCTCCAGTATCGAGGGTGTCCGTGAAGTCCGTAGCGATGGAGCCGGCTGGATCGTGAGTGCAGATCGAGATGTGTGTCACCTCATCGGGGACCTCGCCCGTCAGCAGAACTGGGTCCTGTCCCAGTTGAGAACAGATCCAGCGACGCTGGAATCGTTGTTCCTGCAACTGACTGGACCAGGGGAAGCATCATGATGCGGGTCGTCATCCTTGCCCGGAGAGAATTGCTCTCGTTGTTCGTGTCTCCAGTGGCATGGACCATCACCTTTGTATTTCTGCTGGTGATGGGGGTGACCTTTCATCTTTCATTACTTTCTGTCGATGGAGATCTGAAGCAACTGGTGGCGGCGACATACTCGGGCCTGGTGTTCTGGTTCATGATGCTGATGCTGCCACCGCTGATCTCGATGCGGAGCGTGGCCGAGGAAAAGCGTTCTGGATCACTCGAGATGTTGATCACGACCGGGATCTCCGATACGCAGGTCGTGGTGGGGAAATGGCTGTCGACCTGGTGCTTCTTCCTGTTCCTCTGGGTGTGCCTGTTGCCGTTATGGTCGCTTCTCACCACGGTCGGGCAGGTCGACGGGGGAGTGCTGATGTCAGCCCACCTCGGAGTCGCCCTGATTGGTGCCGGATTCTGCGCCTCCGGGATCCTCGCATCCACGCTGACCTCGCATCCACTCGCTTCCGCTGGTCTGGCCACTGCGATCAACCTGGTGCTGTTTCTGGTTCACTGGCTGAGTTTTCTCTATCAACCGGGAGATCTGCAACTGCGCTGGGTCGAGCACTTCAGTGCAGTGCATCACATCCGAGATGAATTGACGCGAGGTATCGTCGACCTACGAGTGATCATCTGGTGGAGTTCATTCACCTTCCTGATGCTCTTCATCGCCACCAAGGTGCTGGAGAGGAGGCGCTGGTGAAGGACATCATCTTGTCCAGACGCAGAAAGGCGAGGATCCACATATTTCTGCAGTTGTCGCTGCTGATCTGGATCGTGTGGATCGTCAATGTGTGGTCTTTCCATGACACCGTTCGATCGGACTGGAGTCGGGGCCAGCATATGAAGGTGACGGCCTCCGACCTGGCACTGCTCGACGCTCTTCCACGGCACGTGGAGGTGTTGCTGCCCATCGACTTGCAACCGGATGCCTCCGGTCGTGTTCGTTGGCAAGTTCTGTTCCAGGCGATGCGCTGGATCGGTGAACTGAATCGGAGTGCACCGGATGCGGTATCGCCTCCTGTGCAGGTGGATGTGAACAGGGAAGCCGAGAGGTGGGAGATCCTCCGTGCTGCCCGAGGTCTCGAGGCGGACGCCGTCAACAAGGTGCATCTCTTCTGTGGAGATCGAAGGCTCGCGCTGGAACTCGAAGATCTGGCGATCATCCGATATGCGTCACCTCTGGAGCCGGAACAGGTGGCGCGTATCGTGGTCAACCGTGTGCGGGAAGCGATCGAGGCAGGATTGCGCCAGGTGGTCAGCGATGAAACCACGCAGATCAGGATCAGCCAGGGAAGTGGCGAGCCACCGCTGGGCGCATCGAGCGGCCCAAACATGGTCAGGATGGTTCAGGATCTCGAGCATAGAGGAGCGAGGGTTGCTGGTCAGGATCTGATGAACATGGTGATGATCGATTCCGATGCGGATCTGCTGGTCGTGGTTGCTGGTGGAGTGGGGCGCTTCGAGCCTCTCGGCTCCTCGGCACGCCGAGAGCTGGAGAGATTCATGGAAGCAGGGGGTGGGGTCGTCATCTTGCTGCCAGCGACCGGAGAATGTGGACTGGAAGAGATGCTGGCTGGCGCGGGTATCTCGGTACTCCCTGGGCTTGCAGCCCAGGTCACTGCGGTGCCGAACCTGTCGATTCGCCCCTCCTTTTCGGTTGTCGGTGAACGGCTCGACCCGTTTCATCCGATCACGGCACCGATGACTCACAGCAAATTCGCGGCTCGAATGACCCCGAGTCGCGTCCTGGAAGTGGTGCAGCCCGCGACAGCCTTGCTCTCGACGGGTCCATCGGCGTGGCTGGAGCGCGAGTTGAGCACGGCTCGGCGAGATCTCCACGAGATCCCCGGGCCGCAGGTGCTCGCGGCCTGTACCGAGGTCGGGGCAGGCAGACTGGTGGTGATCGGCAACTGGAGTACCGTGCTGTCAGCCGGGTGGCTCGGAGATTCGCGACGATTCTTCATCGCATGCTGTGACTGGGCTGCTGGCAGAGATCTGTTGCCCGCGGGAACGGGGCGAGAGCCGCTTTCATTTCGCATCGAACTCGATCAGAGGCTGAGGAGGTCCTTCTTCTGGACCTCCATCTTCGTGTTGCCAGGGTGTTCCCTGGCCGGTGGACTGATCGTCCACTGGGCGCGAAGGAGGGGCAGGTGAACGGGAGAACCACACTACTGCTGGCGCTGACAGCACTGGTGATCACTCCGATTGCGTATCGGTCGGTGAGCGATGCACGACCTCAGTATGTCGTCAGCGCAGCTCAACCGTTTTCCTTCGCCATCGCTGCCGTTGAAACGGTCGAGATCGAACGAGGAGATGATCGAATCTCGATAGAAAAGACGGCGTACGGCTGGGACATCTCCGCGCCAGTGGTCGACCGAGGGAGATATGCTGCCATCGAGGACCTGCTGCACCTGATTCGTGATCTGGAAATTCGGGGTGAGGGACCGGATGATCCGCAGTACACCGGCCTTGATGATCCTTCGATCATCGTCAAGATCTCGACACCATCGAGGGGCTATCGACTCGAACTGGCTTCCGACCACCCGTCATTGCCGCGTGTTTACGCCGCTGTTGATCAGAGGCCCGTGTTGATCTCTTCGCAGATCCGAGACGCTCTGCGTGACTTCAGCCTCGATGAGATCCGAGATGATGCAATCTGTGGGGTGGCACCTGGACGAATTCATCGGGTCAGCCTGGAACGCCCTGATCAGGATCGAATCGAACTGGTGCGCGAGGGGCCCTACTGGAAGCTGGTAGCCCCCTTCCCTGCAGATGCGAATCCGGAGGCTGTCGAGAACTGGCTCACTCGTATCGCCGGCTGGGCAGCGGTCGATTACATCGATGGACCCTTGGCTGAGCCATTAGGGCTCGATTCTCCAGCAGCGATCCTGACCGTTGAACTTCACAGCGGCGAGACCAAGACGGTGGCGATCGGGGATCTCGCCGATTCTGGCATCTCTGGCACCTTCGCGGTGCGATGCTCGGGCAGGGACTCGGTGCTGATCGCAGCAGGCCTGGTCGCACAGGATTTACTGACCAGGAGAGCGGAATCCCTGGTCAGCCCATTCCTGGTTCGCGTCGAGCAACCACGAGTCCAGGCGCTGACCCTCACGGAGGGTGCTTACTCGAAGGTAGATCTGCAACTGGATCCGGCGGGTGGATGGGCGATGCGCTGGGGTGGAGATGGTTCGACGGTGCCCGCCGATCAGGCTCTGGTCCGGTGGTGGATCGAAAGGCTTCGTCAATTGAGGGCGGTCGACTGGATCAAGGTGGATCGATCCGCGCTTCAGCGGTGGGGGTTCGACCGACCACAATTGCAGGTCGCTCTCGTCACTTCTCGGGGAGATCCGGAACGGATCATCTTCGGAGATGAGGTTCCAGGTGCGACTGGAGATCGGTTCGCATGGAATCCGCGCAACGAATCGTTGGGTGTGGTGAAGATCGATGGCCTGGATGAACTGGTAGGGGCCCCCTTCAGCTTGCGAGATCCTCATGTGACATCGCTGACCTCGGGCGAGTTGAGGAGATTTCGAATCCGAACCGCGGGAGCAGAGGTTCTTCTGGCGATGCCACGGGATACATGGCGATGTCAGGGAGAGGAGCAGTTGCAATTGCCTCAACCCGATGTTCGGCTGATGGCGCGTCGGCTTTCACAACTGATAGCCACCCGATGGATGCCGGACGACGAAACTGCTCCTGGCCCCGAAAACTATCTGCTGAAGGCGGAGTTGTTTGCGGTGACAGGAACTGAACCTGAAGTCACCTTGTACTTCGGTGAACTGGGGGTGGATGGAGCGCGTCGAGCCAGGATGGGTAACTGGGTGTTTTCAGTGGCCTCGGTAGACGGCCGCGACCTGGTCCACTTCTGTGAACAATTTCTGGAACAATTACAGGAGCAGAGGAGAGAGGAGGGGCGCCGATGAGGCAGGGCATCGATCGATGGCTGTGGTTGGCGATCCTGGCGATCCCCATCGCTGCCTGGCTCTTCATCGATTCCAGACCGGCTCCCACGGTGCCGGGCCCCGGTGCCACGGTGCCAGCGCCCGCCGTCGACATTGCGCCACCGGACGTGGCCCCGCCTCCGCAGCTGGTCGAGCAGAAGCCGGAACCCGTGCCACTCCCGGAGCCCCGGGATCCCCCTGTCGAGCCACTGAAACTGAGGATCCGTGCGCTCACGGCTGCTGGAGCGTTGTTGGCCCCCGGGACGCAACTGCCCCTGGTCTCGGAATCTGGTCGCGTCAGCACTGGAGAAGCGGGTTTCATCGAGATCGATGGCCGGGGATTGCAATGGGTCGTCGAGACGGACCGTCGGGTGCCGCTGGATTTGCCTGGAGGCCAGTGGGTGATCGACTTCACCTTCCAGGAGCCTTCCTCGGCAGTGCTGGCGCAACTGGATTGGGTCGCTCTCGCCCGTGACGAGGCGGAGGCATTGCCCGCTCGGCTGTTTCTATCGGGGCAAACTGTGGTGCCACCTGGATTGCGGATGCTGGTCAAGGTGATGTTCCGAGACCGGATTCTCGAGGGCGGTATCGAACTGACCGATGGAAACAAGTTGTGGTGGAGTCGAACACTGGTCTCCGAATCGTGGTTCGCCGGGCGTCTCGATCTGATGCTGGAGTGGGATTCGAGTCAGGTTGCCGAACCGATGAGGCAACAGATCGAGAAACTCTGGCCACCCGCAGCGCGACAGGAGGTCTGGAGCTGGCACGGCTCGATGTCGGTCGATGATCCGGATGAAGCGCAGCGCCAGCAGCGAGAGATTGCCAGCTGGTACCTCCAGGCTCTGGCGGAGGTGGAAGCGAGCAGGGATCTATTGCTGGTCGCGGGGGCAAATGCCAGGGGAAAGCGAGCGAGCCTGTTGCGGGATCCGCACCGAACCGATCAGGTGTACGAACATCCGCTGGCACCTGTTCTCGAGACACTGGGACGCGGTGCAAGTTTTGATTTCAAGAGGTGGCGTACCTTGATCGACGAGGATTTTCCCCGTCGCTGGAAGAAATGGGCGGCGGAAGGTCAGGTTCCCTGGCCGCACAGACATCCTGGAGCCGCCCGAAATATCGCTCTTCTGTTCGGGAGCCTGAATAAGTACAGTCGCCTCGAAAGTACGGTTCTCTACGAGACACTCGGAAAACCGCGACATCTGAACGACTTTGTCGCGAATTTTGACTGGGAACCGGCGACCGAGCGAAAGCAGACGCTGTCGAAATTGCGCAACTACATCGATTCGGTCCGGACTTCGATCTGGCCCTGAAGATGGGAACCCGGGTCAACGGTCCTTGCCACCGGACGCTGGTTCTCGCTCTGGAGGCGCAGGTAGAGTTTCTGCCGGTGCGCGAATCCGGCGGATTTCCAGTTCTCCCTGGAGGTATTTTTCGATCGATCCGCCGGGTCCTGTCCAGATCTTGGCGGTGAAGTCTCTGCACAGAACGCTCCAGCGGATCGTCTCGATCGAGCCTATTTTTTCGACCCGATCCTTCTTCAGTTCGAGGTCCAGAATCCGAAATTCGCTGGGGATCATTGCTTTGAATTTGCGCTGCTCTGTACGGTCAAGCAGCAGCCCGATCAGCAGCCAGTGTTCAAATGCCTGATTTTCGAGCAGCACCGTTCCGGCGGGAAAGGGGATGGTTCGATCGACCTGGCTGCCCCTGGCCGGATCCTGTACCACGATGCGGATTCGTGCTTCCTCCAGATCGACCTCACTGGCGACCACGTCGCGCTTCTCCCCTGCCCCGGCGGCACCGATGCGACTCTCCCGGCGAGTTCGTAACGGGTTATTCGACGGCAACTGGTAGTCTGACCTGTTGCTGATCTCCATCGTCCGTCCTGGCTGGCTCCAGAGCAAACGGGCGTCGAGAGTCCACCGCTTCGAGAGCGGATCTGAGGGCTTGATCTGAAGCCGTGTGGAGCCAACGGTGAGCCCCTTCTGGATCCATTGCCACTCCAGTGGCTTCTCGACAGGGTAGGGAAAGTGGTCAAGGGTCCCATCGATGCCCGAAGGGACTCCCGGTGCAGGCGGGGAAGTCGCTGGCAAGAAGGTCATGAAGATCACCAGGCAAGTTGTCACGGTGGCTTCCCTTTCATGACTGACCGATGAGATTGGCGAACTGGACCCGTGCAATTTATATGCGGTTTGTGGTACTATCTGATCTTGGTAGGACAGGGTCCGATACGCAAGTCCCAAACCTGTATATCCTTGGGACTTGAGTCGAGCCCGGCAGATGTCGAGGGGGGGGGCCTCCCGCATCCGTCACGCAGCCGTGCCCGATCCGAGTATCGTCAGCATGGCCGTGTCCTGGGATATGACTGAGGAGTCACTTCTTCACCGGAATCTCACCGGAGAAGAACGCGGGAAGGAATGTCGATGCGCAAGGATCTGTCCCTGATTCGCCGCCTGGAGAAGATCGAGAAGGAGCTGGGGTATTGCCAGATCAAGCTCGAAAAGGAACAGCGCCTCGCTACGCGCGTGCATTTTCTGCGTTCGCATCGCGATAGATTGATGTCAGTTCTCGATCTTTTTCCGGAGCAGGACTTCGGAGCAGGAGATCGACTGTGTGGCATGACGTTTGGCGAGATTTCATTGCGCATCATCAATGAAGACAAGAAACTCGATCTGGAGCCTCTTCGAGCATCGTTTCTCGCCATCGGAATGCGCCCCGAGATCATTACGGAACTCGAGGAACTAGATGGAGAGATCAAGGATGTCTCCGAGCGACTCGCTACCTTCCGTGTCTTCCACGACAAGATTGATGGATTGCAGATGGAGCGCAGGCATGCGCTCAGCAGTTTTGATCTCTCCGGGGATGAGCCAGTACTCGCCATCTCTGATGAGTTCGAGGAGACAGAACATTCCTGGAATGTGCTGACCGAAGATCTCACCAATCTCGACGATGCGCTGTTCAATGTCAGTCGTACAAAGGATTACCTCACATCCGCACGCAACTTCGTGCTCCATGCGAGAAGCCACTACTCGGTTCAGGAGTGGATCGACAAGGGCTACCTCGTGGACCTTCTCAAGCATTCCACCATCGGAAGAATCCGCGAGATGCTCGAGGGCGCGGAGCGTAATCTGAAGATGGCACTGAGCGAGTTGATCTGCCTCGAGGACTATCCAATCGTGGCGGATGACTTCAAGCCGATCCTTCGCCCCTTCTACAGGCTCCTGTTTAACGATGTCTTTCACCAGACGAAGTTTCAGGATCTGTTGCAGTTGGTCGAGGAGAGACTCGACCGTTCGGTACGCCTGCACGATCAACTGGAAAAGGCGCGAGCCACCGTGTTCCAGACCCAGGTTCAGAAGGAGGAGGCTCGTGAGAGCCTGTTCCACAGGATCGGCGACGAACGCAGAAAGTTGCGCCTGACCTCCTGACCCCTGCTCGATGCGGCGATGCTGCCGATCCGTTCAGGGGAGCCTGCAGAGCGAATCGGCCCCGAGCCATCTCTCGAGTAACCCTCTCGCCTCTTCGAGGTCGCTTGCGTGATCCCCGGTGACCAGTGCACGGCCATCCCGGTAGCAGATCAACGCTCCCCCTCGATCTTGTCGCCGGATGGCGGTGGCTCCCCGATGCAACTGGCCGGGGTCCTGAAGTTGACCCAGCCGGATTTCAATCTCATCGAAATCGAGATTGAGCCAGGTCTCGACACTTCCGATGCCACACAGTTTTCTCAGGTAAACTCGCTGATCCTGATCCAGGGCTGTGGACTGTGTCGCCACATCTCCGCAGCGAGTACAACCTGGATCAGCGACAAGTTCGACGCAAGATTCCCCTTGCTCAACATTTCCACGGATGATGGTTCGGGTCATTTGACGAGGAGTATCGCCAGGCGTCGATAGCATCTGTGCAGTCAACAATCGAATCACTGCAGATGCCGCGGCGAGGCATGAAATTTGAAGCACTCCATCCGTTTCACAGGTCCCGATCGAGCCAGGCACAGGGTCTTCAGCGACCCAGCAGTGGTAGCAGGGAGTCCCTGGTGGCAAGAAAGATGCAGCGACCCATCGGTCAGCGATCGCACCGGAGTGAATCCACCCGACGCCGGTCCGCATCGCAGTGAGATCGATGAGGGATCGAGCCTGGATATTGTCAGTGGCGTCCAGCACCACATCATGGCTGCAAAAAAGCGCTTCAGCATTTTTTGGAGTCAGCATCTGTGGCAGTGCATCGACGAGAGTTCGTCCCCCGATCCTGCACAGCGCTGCGCGTGCCGCATCCGCCTTTGGCCTGCCCTGTTTCGCGTCCTCATCGAGATACAACAATTGGCGGTGAAGATCTGACTCTCGAATACGATCTCCATCGACGACCATCAGGCTACCGACACCACTGCGAACCAATGACTGGGCAAGAACCGTCCCGACTCCTCCACAGCCGACCAGCAGGACCCGTAACTGTTGCCAGTCGCGATCCAGTGCCACCCCCTGTGGAATCCGTTGTTGACGATCGTATCTGGCCAAGTGTCCTCCAGCAGGGGCTCGCCCTGGATCGATTTTCCAGTGAGCAAGCGTAAGCGACTACCGAGGCGGGCTCCAGCGCTGCGAGAATAGTGGGCTGCCGGTCTCGGTGGGGTTGCTTCCCTCCCCATCCGGTTGTGTACTGCGGCCTTGACCGGGAGACCCTCGCTGCAGCAGCGAGCCTCGCCGCTGGGGGATCATCGATGACGGGACCGGGTCCGCTGGTATCTATCTGCTTTCAAGTGGGGGAGATCCCACCGTCGATCCCCCTGCATCTGCTGGGAATCGTCACTGTCCAGTCCACATCGAGTGCTGCTGAAGGGCAGTTGCTGTGGCCACTGCTGGCTTCATTCGTGTGTGGTTCCATCCCCTTTGCATGGCTGATAGGAAAGTCGCGCGGAATCGATCTGTTGAAGGTGGGCAGTGGCAATCCTGGGGCGACCAATCTGAGTCGAGAATTGGGCAAGCCGTATGGATTGCTGGGATTGTCTCTGGACGTCATGAAGGGGGCCATGCCGATCCTGTGGTTCTCATCGTTTCCCCCTGGAACTCTGTTGCTGATCGGTGCGGCTTCCGTGGTGGGGCACTGCTTCTCTCCGTTTCTGAGAGGCCGTGGTGGCAAGGGCGTGGCGACCACGGGGGGGGTGTTGCTGGCTCTCGAACCAGTGATTGCACTGGTGATGTTGTCGAGCTGGTTCGTGACCTTCAAGGCCATCCAGAGCGTCGGGATGGCGTCGGTGATGGCAGCCTTGACCGGTATACTGCTGGCACTATGCCTGTTGTTGGGCTGGGATCCGCTCGTTTCCGTTCTCAGAACGGCTGACGAAGGGTTGAGATTCCCATCGATGCTGGGAGTGGTGCTGCTGACACTCTCAATGCTGGTATTGATCCGTCATCGATCTAATATCAAGGAGTATTGGGACTCGCGCCGGGAAGAAGAATCTAGATGAAAGTTCTGGTGGCAGGATCAGGAAGTTGGGGCACAGCCCTTGCCCATGTCGCACGACAGGCAGGGGCGGATGTGACCATCCACTGTCGGCGACAGGAGCGCGCTGACCAGTTGATTCGGGGAGAACACGATATGTTGCCTGCCGGCTGCCTCGGCGCCGGGTTCAATATTTCGCTGGCAGGCAGTGGCCCTGCCCCGGAAGCCGATGTGGTCATCAATGCCGTGCCGACACAGAAGATACGGGCTTACATGGAGGGGCCCGGTGCGGACCTGCCCCGGGATGCCGTGTGGGTGTCTACCTCCAAGGGGCTCGAACTGGAGACTCATCTGCCTCCGTCGCAGATACTCACCTCATGTGGCGTAACAGCAGTACCGGCCGTACTTTCTGGGCCATCTCATGCAGAGGAGGTCGTTTGCGACCTACCCACTGCAGTGGTTCTTGCCGATTCCGATCCCGAGCGAGGAAGATTCATCCAGCAGCTCTTGAAAACTCCCAGGTTCAGGATTTACCGGAGTGACGATCGGGTTGGAGTCGAGTGGGCAGGAGCACTGAAGAATGTCGTTGCTTTGGGGTGCGGGATTGCAATCGGTCAGGGATTCGGTGACAACACCGTTGCAGCGTTGGTGACACGAGGCACCGCTGAGATCACGCGGCTGGGTATTGCCCGAGGGGGGCAACGCGAGACCTTCGCAGGCCTTTCGGGCCTCGGTGATTTGATTGTCACTTGCTGCAGTGGGCATTCTCGTAATCGAGCAGTCGGTTGCAAAATTGGCGCCGGCGACAAGGTCAGTGCTGTTCTCGAATCGATGGTGCAAGTGGCGGAAGGGGTTCCCACCTCGAAGGTGGTGCATCAACTCCGCCTTGAGAGCCAGGTCGAGATGCCGATTGCTGAGACAGTGTATCGAATTGTTCACGAACAACTTCCGGTGGAAGAGGGGATCGAGCATCTTCTCTTGAGACAGCCAGAAGAAGAGTAGGGGGAGGAGCGCCTCGTGTACTGGGTTGTTTCGATCATCCCGCCTGATGCGCTGGACCTCCTGACCGAGAGATTCTCGAAGGTGGGAATCGTGCGCTTCACGGTGGCGGAAGTGGAACTGATGAGTCCTGATTCTGCTTCCACCTCGGTGGACCATGCCCTGAGAGTTGAGGTCGCCTTGAACGAGGAATTCTTGCGACCTGCGATGCAGGTACTCGAAACGATGAAATCGGAGGGGATCGATGTCGCGACTCATGTCGGACACTTGTTGGATGCGATGAGAACCAGAACTGGGGAACAGGGACCCGAAGCGATCTGAGAACTGCGAAGTATAGGTGGGGAAAGTTAGAAAACTCCTGAATGAGACCGGAGTACAGAATCGAGTTCTTTTCGAATTATAAGGTAGTGCCGGTGCTGAGATGCTCCGGTGAAGGGAGCGGAAGTGACCGTCAATGAGGTCCTAGAACTTGTCAAGAACCAGGGGGTGGAAGCCATCGACTTCCGCTTCATGGATTTTCCCGGAATGTGGCAGCATTTCACGATCCCAGCCAGCAGCCTGGATGAGGGCACCTTCAGGGATGGCCTCGGATTCGATGGTTCCAGCATGCGTGGCTGGAAAGGGATCGAGGAGAGCGACATGCTCGTCGTTCCCGATGCTACAACCGCGTGGATCGATCCGTTTCCAAAGTTGAAAACCCTGGTGCTGATCTGCGACATCAAGGATCCAGTGACCCACGAATCTTATTCGCGTGACCCACGAAATATTGCAAGGAAAGCAGAGGCTTACCTTTGTAGTACCGGCATCGGGGATCAAGCGTTCATCGGGCCCGAGGCGGAGTTCTTCATCTTCGATGACATCCGCTTCGACCAGAATGAACACTCAGGTTTCTATTTCCTCGATAGTATCGAGGGACGCTGGAACACTGGTTCAGATGAACGCCCGAATCTCGGCTACAAACCGCGTTACAAGGAGGGTTATTTCCCGGTCCCTCCGACCGATAAATTCAATGACCTTCGTAATGAGATGATGATGAATCTCATCAACTGTGGTCTCGAAATCGAGTGCCAGCACCACGAGGTGGCCACTGCCGGTCAGGCGGAGATTGACATCAAATACAACACCTTGCTGGCCGCAGCAGACGGTTTGATGAGTTACAAGTACATCGTAAAGAACACGGCTCACCAGCACGGCAAGACGGTCACATTCATGCCCAAGCCGGTCTGGAATGACAACGGCAGCGGTATGCACATGCACCTCTCCATCTGGAAAGACGGAGTCAACCAGTTTGCCGGAGACGGTTACGCAGGGATGAGCGAGACGGCACTCCACGCCATCGGAGGGATCCTGCAGCACGCTCCTGCGCTTGTTGCGCTGACCAACCCGACCACCAACTCATACAAACGCCTGGTGCCAGGCTTCGAGGCGCCGACACGGCTTGCATACTCATCGCGAAATCGTTCTGCAGCGGTGCGAATCCCGGTCGGAGCGACCAGCGATGCTGCCCGCCGATTCGAGTTCCGTTGCCCCGATCCTTCGTGCAATCCATACCTCGCCTTCTCGGCACTGGTGATGGCGGCGCTCGACGGGATCAACAGCAAGACCGATCCGGGGCTTCCTTTCGACAAGGACCTCTATGATCTTCCTGCGGAGCAGCTGGCCGATGTGCCGAGTACTCCAGCGACTCTCGCGGACGCTCTCGTCGAACTGGAGCAGGATCACGAGTTCTTGCTTGCTGGCGATGTTTTCACAGCCGATACCATCCGTACATGGGTCGAATACAAACGTGAAAAGGAAGTGGATCAGTTGAGACTGCGTCCGCACCCTTATGAGTTCGCACTATACTACGACATCTAGTCGGGGTGATCGGTCGGAGGAGGTTCCCATTCGATCCTCCTCCGACTCGATGACTGCGGGGAACACCCTCCCGGATGATCAGACGATGCGCCGGTTAGCGAACTGGCTCATCGAGAATCGACCGGTGGTCGTCGCCCTCTCCGGAGGAGTCGATTCTGCGGTGATGGCATCGCTGGCAGTTGAACATCTGGGGTCCGATGCCGTGGCAGTCACGGGGATCTCTCCGAGCTTATCGACGCAGGAACTCGATGCCGCACGGCGATCAGCCAGCATCACAGGCATCCGTCATCTTGAAGTTGAAACAGATGAACTGTCTCGCCCAGATTACCGAGCCAACTCCGGTGATCGTTGTTATCACTGCAAGTCTGAACTCTACGATGTGATTCTCTCCGTCGAAGAACTTGCGGGGCACACGATTGTCGATGGGGCTCAGGCTTCCGACAACTCGACTGACCGGCCAGGAATGACCGCATCAGGAGAGCGCGGTGTGAAGAGCCCCTTGAGGCTGTTTGGCATCGATAAGAATCATGTACGCGAAATCGCTCGTCACCGGGGGCTGCCCAGCTGGAACCGTCCCGCTCGCCCCTGTCTCGCCAGTAGAGTTCCGGTCGGAACCGAGGTGAGCAGTGACCTGCTGGGCAGGATCGAGGCGCTGGAAGCGCTGCTCTCCGGCGAGGGGTTTTCCATCTACAGGGCTCGTTGCGACGATCACAGGGTGGTGATCGAGATCGATCGAGGGCAGCTTGAAAATTGTCGGGATGACCGCTGGCGGGTTCGACTCGATGCGCTGGCGAAGGCGCTGGGTTTTACCGAGAGATTCATCGATCTTCGCGGCTATGGTGGCGCTGGACCCCCGCATCTTGAACGATTGGTCGGCTGATCTGCGACCGGCTGCTGATCGCTCCTGACCTGGCCAGCATACCGTGACAGTACGCCAGAGACGCGGATGAGCCAGAAACCGTCCCCTGAGCAATATCTGGCTCCGATGGAATGGGCCGATGAACTTGCGCAACTCCCTCTGGATCCGTAGTTTGGTGGACTCGCACGATCATCACCGAGTCCCGATAGGGGGTTCGGGGAGATCGGTGCCGCAGGTTAGACCCGGGAGGATCGCTTGGATCTTCAGATCGCGACCCTGGATGGTCCCGCCGGATGCGGTAAGAGCAGTGTCGCACGGCGACTTTCTGCGCGGATCGGAGGACGTATGTTCTCCAGTGGGCGGGTGTACAGGACATTGACCTGGCTCGCTCTCGAGCGGGGCGTGGCACTTCCCGACGGGGAAGCTGTACTGGCACTGATCGAGGAACATCGACTGGAGATCGTCGCCGAACCCGGTTTATTTCGGGTCGAGGTGGACGGATTCGATCCAGGGGTTGTACTGGACTCGACCCGGGTGACCGGTGAGATCCACCACATCTCCAACGATGCGGCCGTGAGAAGAGCCGTGTTGCCGATGCAACGCGGGCTGCCAGCGGATCTTCCGGTGGTAGCTGAGGGCAGGGACATGGGTACCGTGGTGTTCCCGGATGCCCAGGTGAAGATTTTCTTGACCGCCTCCATCGAGGAGCGGGCCAGAAGGAGACAGGCGGAACTGCGCGATCGCCTCGCAGAGGATCTGCCCCTGGAAGAAGTCCAGGAGCAGGTAGCGCTTCGTGACGCCCTGGATGAAGAACGGGATGTTTCGCCATTGGTGGCAGCATCCGATGCAGTGACTGTCGATACGACCACGCTCGACATCGAGCAGGTGCTATCGGCGATCATGGAGAGGATTCCTGCGGCTTGGAACCGGGGGCCAACTGGTTCTACTTCCTGAACCGCGCCGTGGCTCGGCTTTGTTGTCGGATCTTGTTCCGGCTTCGGAGTCACGGTGTTGAGAAGATCCCATCGGATGGGGCCTTCCTGCTGGCGGTGAACCATTGCAGCTTTCTGGATCCTGTCCTGGCAGGGATCTCGATGAGGAGACCGCTGGCCTTCATGGCCAGAAGTACGCTGTTTCGACCCGCTCCCATGGCGATGGCGCTGAAGGGGTTGAATGCTCTTCCGCTCGACAGGGAAGGGGTTGGAATCTCAGGATTCCGTGCGGTACTCGATCACCTGGCGAAGGGTGGTGGAGTGCTGGTCTTCCCGGAGGGAACTCGCAGTCGCGATGGTCGGCTGGGAAGGCTCAAGGGTGGAGTGTTGAAGCTGGCCCGAATGGCCGGTGTGCCGGTGGTACCGGCGATGGTCATCGGGAGTGACCGAGCACTCGGTAGGGGGCATTGGATCCCCAGGCCGGTTCGAGTCGAGATTCGTTTTGGAGATGCCATCGATTTCCTCGACGAGCAGGATGAGGAGAAGGCGCTGACACGCCTCAGGCATGCGATGCAGAGCCTCGTTCCTGAGGAACCTGGCACCTCGGCCATCGCTGAAGCGTGAACGGCAGACAGCAGCAGAAGATGAGCGGGTGATGGTCACCCCGACGACAAGCATACCAGGACGAGCGTCGACGAGCCGGATACGGGCATGATGGTCATGCCCGGGCTGCGCGCAGTCCGTAACCAGAAACAAGAGGCCTGTTCATGGCCAGAGTAGTCACGTCCACGGCAAGACCAGATCTGCTCAAGAAGTTTGACCTCCGGGGGGATGCCCTGGAGAAAGAAGTAGAAGAATTTCTCGGAGAGGACTCTCTCGATAATGTCGAAAAAACCCTCCTCGACTCGATTGGTGATTTCGAAGAAGACAAGATCATCGTCGGCACAGTGGTCAGCGTCAGCGACGACTGGGTCATCGTGGATGTGGGCTACAAGGCCGAGGGTGAAGTTCCAAAGAACCACTTCGAGGGTGCCGAGATCAAGGTCGGAGATCAAGTCGATGTCCTCATCGAGGAGGTCGATGAATCTGACGGACGGATCATGCTCTCGAAGCGCAAGGCAGACCGTATCAAGGGCTGGGAACAGGTGGTCGACACCCATAATGAGGGGGATGTGGTCAGTGGCCGCGTGACCCGCAAGATAAAGGGTGGATTGCTGATCGACATCGGTGTTCCAGTGTTCCTCCCCGCCTCGCAGATCGCCATCCGAAGGGTTGGGGATGTCTCCGAATTTGTCGGGCGCGACCTCGAGTGCAAGATCATCAAGATCGATGAGCCCCGCATGAATATCGTCGTCAGCCGAAGAAAACTACTCGAAGAGCGTCGCGATGAGATGAAGTCCAATCTGATGAGTGAGATCGAACTCGGTCAGGTGCGTCAGGGAACCGTGAAGAACATCACGGACTTTGGCGCATTCGTTGATCTCGGCGGTATCGATGGCCTGCTCCACATCACGGACATGTCGTGGGGTCGTATCAACCACCCCAACGAGATCCTCACCGTGGAACAGGAGATCGATGTCAAGGTGCTCAAGATCGACAAGGAGCGTGAGCGAATCTCGCTGGGACTGAAGCAGACACAGCCGAGTCCATGGGATGATATCGAGGAGCGCTTCCCCATCGGTTCCCGGATCAGCGGCAAGGTGGTCAATGTCCTCTCCTACGGTGCTTTCATCGAACTGGAGGAAGGGATCGAGGGCCTCGTCCATGTTTCAGAGATGTCATGGACCCGTCGAATCTCGAACCCCAAGGAGGTGGTCGACGCGGGACAGGTCGTCGATGTCGTGGTGCTGGAGATCAAGAAGGAGAAGCAAGAGATCAGCCTCGGAATGAAGCAGATCGAGGTGAATCCGTGGGAAGTGGTCGCTCAGAAGTACCCCGTCGGGCACTACATCAGCGGCAAGGTACGCAATCTGACCAACTACGGTGCCTTCATCGAACTCGAAGATGGAATCGACGGTCTACTGCATGTCAGCGATATGTCGTGGACTCGCAAGATCATTCATCCGTCTGAAAAAATCGAAAAGGGTGAAGAGATTCATGCGGTGGTTCTCGAGGTGGATCAGGAGCGAAAACGAATTGCTCTGGGTCTCAAACAGATGGAAGAGGATCCATGGATCCGCTTCATCCCCGAGACCTATGTTGTCGGAACCGTCATCCGAGGTACCGTCACCAAGACCACGAACTTCGGGGCCTTCGTCCAGATGGATGAGGATCTGGAAGGCTTGCTCCATATCTCTGAACTCTCGGAAGAGAAGGTGGAGGCGCCTGAAGAGGTGGTCAAGATCGACCAGAAGGTCGATGTGAAGGTGATCAAGGTCGACGAAGAAAATCGCAAGATCGGTCTTAGCCTCAAAGAGGTCACAGCAGAGGAGAGTGAGCAACTTTCGGCACTCTACGCCGAAGCAGGTGAGGGCGAATCGCCGACAGCGGTGGGATCTGTTCCCGAGAACCTGCCCGATGAGATTCCCGATCTTGGCGACGTCACTGAGGAGGGGGAGACCGACGCGGCAGCCGATGACAAGGAAGAAGTGGAGGTGTCAGATGAGCCGGTCACGGAACCGGCCCAGGAGCCGACACCGGAAGATCCTGTTGCCGAGGTGAGCGCAGAGGATGAAGCGCCGGAAGCTGCTGAGGCGTCTGCCGAGGAAGAAGCACCGGAAGCTACTGAGGCGTCTGCCGAGGAAGAAGCACCGGAAGCTACTGAGGCGTCTGCCGATGAAGAAGTGCCGGAAGCTGCTGAGGCGTCTGCTGAAGCAGAAGTGCCGGAAACCGCCGAGGAAGCAGCACCGGAAGCTACTGAGGCGTCTGCTGAAGCAGAAGTGCCGGAAGCCGCCGAGGAAGCAGCGCCGGAAGCTGCTGAGGCGTCTGCTGAAGCAGAAGTGCCGGAAGCTGCCGAGGAAGCAGCGCCGGAAGCTGCTGAAGCGTCTGCTGAGGAAGCAGCACCGGATGTTGCGGATGCATCTGCTGAGGATGGCGAGGTTACGACGGAGCCAGCTCCGGATGACGAGGCTGTCGAGGAAGCCGATGAGGAGGCCCGGGAATCCTAGATTCTCGGGAGAAGCCATCGGATATCGAATGACTGCCTCGAAGTTCATTGCGGGAGCATTGCGGATCTGGGTCCTCGTCATCGTTGCAGTGAATGCCACTGCTGGTGACGGGGATCTGGTTCCGCGCGCCCCCCATCCATCGACAGGAGTCGTCAATGAATCTCCTGTATCGGAACTGAGCCAGGCGCCCGCCGGCGACGAAGTCGTCATCAATTTTCTGAAAGAACGCTTCCGGGAAGCAGTCACGGCCAATGAAGAAGGAAACTTCGAAAAGTCATGGCGGATCTGCGAGGCGATCCTGTTGCTGGCTCCCGAATCATTCGCGTATCGTTTCGAGGTCTCCAAGTTGCGGCGCCGTGCCCATGGAAGATTTCTCAGTCGCAGTGCTCTTGTGGTTCGATTCGAACAAGATCTTCCGGAAGAACCGCTGCCGTTCCCGCTTGCGTTGCTTCAGGGGTCGGTCGTGCTGGAAAACCTATCCCAGCAGAAGATCTTGTTTGGTCAGTTGAATCAGGAGCCAGTGATCGGGCAACTCTTCTGGTCGGTCAAAGAAGTGTTCGAAGATGGCACACAGCGATCGACTTCGGATGTCAGGGTCTTACGGTTCGAGAGTGGATTCAGTGTCGAAGCTGGCGGTAGCCGCGCGATTCCCGTCACCTTGCCTCTGGCGGTTCCGTCGAGGACTCCGGTTCTGCAGCAGTGGGCAGTGACAGGGGTCACCATGCCTGTCCGTATCGTGACTGCAGATGGCGAGGTCACACGTGGCGTTCCGTGGATCGAAGAAACTGGCCTGGCGGTGCCGAAAGGATACGATCAGGCAGTGCGCGATCCTGCCACCGAGATGAAGAAAGCGCTGCTCGAGGGGGATCTCACCAGATTTTCCATTTGCCGATACCTGTGGCTTGCAGATCGGCTGAAAAGGGGCGTTTCAGCAACTCCTTCGCATCCCATCGTCGATGAGTTGCTTGGTTTTCTGGGCTCCCACCAGGCTATTCTTGACGCCCAGATCGTCATGACGCTGGAGCAGGTGACTGGGTTGATCCGCGAACGATCTGCGAGAGCATGGAAGATCTGGGGAGTTACTCGTCAGGTCAAGCGTGAAGCAGGCAATGGCAGGGACTGAGTGCGGGGAGAACAAGATGTCCGATGAAAACCAGGTTTCGTCCGATCCCGCCCTTGAAGAGGTCATGCGAGGCGTGATCAGCATCGATACGACCGAGCAGTTGCACAGAAAGTGGCAGAGTTCACTCAAGACTGGCGACCCTTTGCGAGTCAAACTGGGAGTCGATCCGACCAATCCTCAACTACACCTCGGTCATGCGGTGCCGCTGAGAAAGTTGCGACAATTTCAGGACGCAGGTCACATCGCGGTATTGATCATCGGAGATTACACCGCCTGTGTTGGAGATCCTTCCGGCAAGGACAAGACACGTCCCACGCTTACCCACGATGAGTGCCGAGAAAACGCTCAGGACTACCTGGAGCAGGCGTGGCGGATACTGGACCAGGAACGTACGGAACTGCGCTGGAATGGCGACTGGTTCAGGGAGATGTCATTTCTGGATGTGATTGCTCTTTGCGGACGCACCACTGTGGCCCGACAACTTGAGCGAGATGATTTCCAGAAACGCTATGCAGGAGGCAAGCCGATCAGCCTCCACGAGTTCATCTACCCACTGATGCAGGCATGGGATTCTGTCCAGGTGAATGCAGATATCGAAGTCGGCGGAACCGATCAGACCTTCAACCTGTTGCTGGGGAGAGATCTGATGCGCCAGGAGGGTTTAGAGCCTCAGGTGTGCATGACCACGCCGCTACTGGTGGGAACCGATGGCTCGATGAAGATGTCAAAGAGCCATGGCAACTCCATCGGAATCAGCGATCCACCTGAAGAGATGTATGGCAAGACGATGTCACTGCCCGATGCTCAGATGGGTGATTACTTCACGCTTGCCAGCGATCTGTCGCTGGTCGAAATCGAGGAAATTCTCGCAGGCTCACCCCGAGAGGCAAAGGGAAACCTCGCCAGGACTCTGGTACGGCTCTACCACGACGAGGAGAAGGCTCTGGCGGCTGAAGCCAATTTCTTGCGAGTCTTCAGCCAGCGAGAGATGCCAGAAGTGATCGAAGAATACACGGTCGCTCCCACCGATCTGGAAGACGGTAAGATCTGGATCGTCAAATTGATCGTCGATGCGGGACTCGCACAGAAAAACAACGAGGCACGCCGCAACATCGAGGGCGGTGGGGTGAGAATAGACGAGCAGCGACTGGAAGATCACGAAAGCCAGGTGGAAGTGCGAGAGGGGATGGTGCTCCAGGTGGGCAAACGAAAATTCCGCCGCATCCGTATCGGTTAGCAGCGCTCGAAGTTCACCTCACCACTGAGAAGCAATTCCAGCGCCCGAGGGTAGGCGATCTTCTCCGCCTCGAAGACCCTGTTCGCCAGTTCGTCGACCGTATCTCCCACCAAAACAGGTACCTCAAGTTGCAGAATCTTGGGTCCGTGGTCGAATTCGTCATCGACGAAGTGGACGGTACAGCCACTGGTCTGTTGCTGCGCCTCCAGCACCTTGCGATGGACATGATCTCCGTAACATCCGGCGCCACCATGGAGGGGAAGCAAGGAAGGGTGGATGTTGAGGACCCTGCCCGACCATTCGTGAGGGATCTCCAGCTTTCGAAGCCACCCTCCGAGCAATGCATACTGGCAGTCGGCAGCCTCCAGCGCCTCGAAGATCCGATCCGAGGCGCCCGGTTCCTGGCATCGATGGATCTGATGAGGAATCCCCAACCGCTTGGCTCTCTCGATTCCGCCAGCGCTGGAGCGGCTCGAGATCACCAGTTCGATGCTGGCAGGGATGCAACGCTGCTCGATCTCATCGTGCAGATTCTCGAGACTTCGCCCGCCACCTGACAGGAGAAATCCTATCCTCGCTCGATCGGCATTCATCGAGATTCCTGATCGTCACTGAATCGCTGCAATGGTCCGCTACAGATCGTTGAGGCTGGTCAGGATCTTGCCGATCAGGCCGTATTCGAGTGCTTCCACCGGAGACATCCAGCAGTCCCCATTGGTATCCTTCTCGACCTGCTCCAGGTCTTTTCCAGTTTCGTCGGCGATCAGTTGATTGCAGCGACGGCGTAATTTCATGATCTCCTCTGCTGTGACCTCGATCTCGGAGGCCTTTCCCCTTACTCCGCTGGAAGGCTGGTGGATCATGATGCGACTGTTGGGCAGGGAGAAGCGACGCTCCTTGGGAGTCGCCAGCAAGATCACGGTACCAGCAGACGCATTCAACCCGTTCGTGATACACAGAACCGGGCTGCGCACGAAGCGGATGGCATCGTGAATCGCAAAGCCATCATCAGCACTGCCTCCGGGCGTGTTGATGAAGAGGCGAATCGGATCGTCCGATTTCGAGTCGAGCCACATCAGGGCAGGGACAATCTTGCTCGTCAATTTTGGAGAGACCTCTTCCGAGATGAAGAGGGTTCTCTGCTTTTCCATCAACTCACGCATGAAGGGAGTCTTGGCCTTTTTCGGCTGCTCGTCATCTGCTTGCTTGTCCTCGTTCATGAATGCATCGATCGAGTTGTCATATTCTGTCATCCGGTTTGGTTCCTTCCCGGGCTCGATGAGCCAGGTTTCTTCATTTCAAAAATTCCACGATTATCTGGGTCAGTCTCGGTTCTGCATCTGCTGCTACCGCAAGGATCTCCTCGACGGACACTTTCTTCAAGTCTTC
>Ga0310120_10000390_pt1 | contig 35084 bp, 14 predicted proteins | sample CB27_AW_983_MG_FD_203506 | JGI IMG/M metagenome (GOLD analysis project Ga0310120, IMG submission 203506) | Marine microbial communities from Western Arctic Ocean, Canada - CB27_AW_983 | ecosystem: Environmental > Aquatic > Marine > Oceanic | place: Canada: Western Arctic Ocean | collected...
GGCAACGAGGCTGTCGCCTCAACCGGGACCGACATCACCTACGACAAGAGCGCCACGACGACAATCGAGGTCGTCACCGACGAGTTCGACGGCACGCCCGCCAACGTGATCAACGCCGCCGAGGACGCGGCGATTGACATCTCTGGTGACACCACCGGAATCGAGAACGACGCGGTCGTGACCGTCACGGTCACCGACTCCGACGACACTGTGATCACCAACGCGACCACCACGGTCACCGACGACGAGTGGGAACTTTTGAACCTGGATGTCGGAGTGCTCATCGACGGCACCCTGACCTTCAGTGTCTCCGTCAGCGATCTTGCCGGCAACGAGGCTGTCGCCTCAACCGGGACCGACATCACCTACGACAAGAGCGCACCGGCGACACCGACGGGTCCACCTACCCTCGCCATCGACGTTGCTGGAAGCGACCTAACGACCGCTCAGCGAGTCATTACTGGAGAAAAGGAAAGTGGTACGGAAATCACCCTGTTTTCGGATCAACACGAAGACTCAATTGGCTCGGCATCGGCTAGCGCTGGCACAACCTGGTCCATCGAAACCTCTGTCCTGAATAATGCAATTCACCAGGTGACAGCCGTAGCGACCGATCCGGCAGGAAACGAGAGTCCGTCGTCACCTTCTCTAGAGGTCGAGATCGACACCAGCCAACCAGATCGACCATCAAGCCTGGACCTGGCTGACGACAGTGACAGTGGTGTGGACGACAAATCCACCAACGTCACGGCCCCAGAAATTGTTGGTCATGCCGAGAGTGGTGCCTTAGTGGAACTTCTGAGAGGAGAAACCTCTCTGGGCACGACCACCGCCGACGAGGTCACCGGCGATTGGTCAATCACAATCGCACCAGCCAATGAGTTTCTTGAGGACGGCGAGTACGAGTTGACGGCCACTGCTTCGGACTCCTTTAACACCAGCGCCCCTTCGGACCCGCTGACGATCGACATTGACACCACCGCCACGGTGGCGATCGACACGACCGCCGGCGAGATCGACGACGGCTTCGTCAACGACGCCGAAGACGCCAGCGTCACCATCTCCGGCACGGTCAACGACGACAACAACGACAACACCGTGACCGTGATCATCGCCGACAACGACGGGACGACGGCCGATGTCGTCTCCGCCCCGGTGACCGTCACCGGCGGCACCTGGAGCACCGCAGGGCTCGATCTCTCGAGCCTCACCGACGGCACGTTGACCATCACGGCAAACGTCGTCGACGAGGCCGGCAACCAGGCCCAGGACCAGGTCACGACCATCGAGCTCGACACCACCCGCACGGTCGCGATCGACACGACCACCGGGGAAATCGCCAGCGGCTTCGTCAACGAGGCCGAACACGCCAGCGTCACCATCTCCGGCACGGTCAACGACGACAACAACGACAACACCGTGACCGTGACCATCTCCGACAACGACGGGACGACGGCCGACGTCATCGGCAGTGTGACCGTCGAGGACGGCACCTGGAGCACCGCAGGGCTCGATCTCTCGGGGCTCTCCGACGGCACGTTGACCATCACGGCCAACCTCGTCGACGAGGCCGGCAACCAGGCCCAGGACCAGGTCACGACCATCGAACTCGACACCACCCGTACGGTCGCGATCGACACGACCGCCGGCGAGGTCGACGACGGCTTCGTCAACGACGCCGAAGACGGCAGCGTCACCATCTCCGGCACGGTCAACGACGACAACAACGACAACACCGTGACCGTGACCATCTCCGACAACGACGGGACGACGGCCGACGTCATCTCCGCCCCGGTGACCGTCACCGGCGGCACCTGGAGCACCGCAGGGCTCGATCTCTCGGGGCTCTCCGACGGCACGTTGACCATCACGGCCAACCTCGTCGACGAGGCCGGCAACCAGGATCAGGACCAGATCACGACCATCGAACTCGACACCACCCGTACGGTCGCGATCGACACGACCGCCGGCGAGGTCGACGACGGCTTCGTCAACGAGGCCGAACACGCCAGCGTCACCATCTCCGGCACGGTCAACGACGACAACAACGACAACACCGTGACCGTGACCATAGCCGACAACGACGGGACGACGGCCGACGTCGTCGGCAGTGTGACCGTCGAGGACGGCACCTGGAATGTTACCGGTCTCAACATCTCAAAACTGGTAGATGGCCGACTGACGATCACAGCTGACCTCCTCGACGAGTCCGGCAACACCGCCAACGACCGCTATTCGTCTGTCGTCCTGGACACGACCGCCCCGGTGTTCGCTGACACTGAGACAAGTGGCGTCTGCTCCACCAGCTTTGACTTGATAGCAGAACACCGGGTCTTCTCCGAAAGCGCGTTGTGTTATCAGCTGACTGAAGAGCAACTGCCGAACATCGCGGTCAATGTCACCGACGAGAGTTTTGTTGGGTTCGAGAATTCGGTGCATTTCGAGTTGTTCGAGGAAATTGGTTCCGGCAAGAAGGCCACAAGTGAATTGCTCAGTCGAGCTGACACGGTTTCGACAACGCACGATGCGACCGGCGTCATCAACTTCTCTGCACAACTGCCAACGACCCAATCCGACCCCGCCAGAAATCCGCGTACCGTCACGGTCAAGGCCACCGACAAGGCCGGCAACCTCACTGAATCTCCCAAGGCACTGACCTTCTATGTCAGCGAGGTGGGCGAGCCCTCGACCGCCGCACCGGGTCTGCCGGTCTACACCGAAGCCTACAACGTCGCCGATTTGATGAATCGGGAACTGACGTTCACGATCGTGACGACATACGACCCCGATGGATCCACCGTCGAGGACGTGACATCACAGATCACGCTGATCCAGGAACAACAACTCGCGAAAACGAGCACTGTGACCGGATTGATGGAAACCGATTCAACAATCGTCGTCGTTCCCGGCTCAGGTGGTACCCCCTCGGTAGGCACCTCGACAATTGTCCTCGAGTTCCAGCCCGGAACCGATATGGAGTCTTCACTGGGTGAGATCGAAACCGGGCTGGAGGAAATCAACAGCGGGCTGGACCAGGGCATCAGGGATGATCTGGAAACCGACATTTCCGAGGACGACAAGGATAACCAGCCCTGGCAGATGGCCTTCGACAAGCGGACCCAGACGCTCTGGATCAACTCCGAGCGATCCACCTACACGACACAGTTCGATCCGGCCACCGGTGCCGCAAGGCGTTTCGACCTGCTGCCGCTGGACGAGAACGAAAACGGTTCCAACCCCCACGGCATCTTCTTCGACTTCGACACTCACGTCACACCCAGGCTCTGGGTCGCCCACCGTGATGCCGGTGGCACCCAGGCCGGCAAGGGCGCCACGGGCGTCCATGACCACTCGAATCACGATCACGGTGGGGACGACCTCACCAACTCGGGCCGGCTCTCGTTTGTCGACGTGGCCAGCAACGAACTGGTCACCTACGACCTGGCCGAGCTTGGCTCTGCGGGAATCGACAGCAGCGACGGCCACGCGGCGTTCGTCGATGACGGGGGCACGGTCTGGGTCACCGAGCCACACAGCAACCTGATCCTCGAACTCGATTTCCATGCCGGTGAGGCCGGCATGCGCACAGCACATGTCACCTCCCACGAACCCCCACCGTCCATCTGGCTCGACACCGACGGTGTAGCCGACTACTCGTCCCACGGTGTCGATGTCATCGTCGATGAACGAAACGGTGATCGCTATGTCTGGCTGATCGCCGAGGGTGGATCGGGACGGATCGCACTGCTGAAACCCCGTGCTTTCGTGGACGAAGAGGATGGCGGCAAGCTCAAGGACGTGTGGATCACCTGGGATGTTCCCAATAAGTACGAGGAAATCCGGGGGACGTTCCTCAAGGTCGACGACAATGAAACACCCGGAATCCCCGATGACGATGTGATCGTCGGCATGTTTCCCGTCGCCCGAAGTGGAAGTACCGGTGGCAGCGGGACCGGTGGTGGAGGAGGCGGATCCGGATCGGGGGGTGGCAACCCCGGTGGTGATGCTCGAAACCAGAAGGGCATCATCCAGGTCCTCGACCCGGGCAGCGTGATCCTGGACACCACCGACTTCTCGAGGCCGACACGCATCAGCAACTACGAAGTGCCGACGATTCCCGGCTCGACGGTGGATCTGGCGGCCGCCAACCAGCCCTATTTCTCCCGAGAAGGCGACCTGTTCTTCATTGACCGAAACGGCAGCGTGGGCCGGATCGACCGCTCGGTCTACACCGCCGACGAGATCGGGACCGATGGCGTCATCGATGTCAGCCCCGTCGGCCTGGACGCCGCGAACACGACGACCGTCACGATTGCCGGTCAAACCACTGCCGGGAGCACCGTTGAACTCACCTCGAGCGTCGACGGCCTGATCGGTGCCAATGTCAACCCGATCACCGCAGACCAGGCCGGCAACTGGTCGGCCATCTTCGATGCCAGTGATGGCCTGTTCCAGGAAGACAACGACCTGACCGCCACCACCGTGGTCGCCGAAGGTGAAGAGCCCGTCAGCACGTCGTCGATCATGACCATCGTGGCCCACGGTGATTTCATCGACACCGTCGTCGTGGGCGACAGCGAGACCACCGACGTGATTCTCGATCCCTCGCAGGAACTCTCGGCGATCGACGACGGACTTCGGCTGGATCTTCAATTGGATATGGTCGAGGGACGCGACCTGGTCGTCTGGGACGACGACACGCACGCACTTGACCGGGCGCAGGAAGACGGGCTGGATCTCTACGAGGTCGCTGCCGTGGAGACCTGGAAGGCCCGGGGACAGGGTGCCTTCCGCGGCACGATCAACGCGACCAATGTGGTCTACGGGTCACTGGCTCAGACCGACCCCAACTATGTCACGGCAACCATCTTCCCCGACACCGTACGGAGACAGGTGGCGGTGGTCAGCCAGCCCACGACTGACGATCGAATTGAGCCCGGCCGAATGGCCTTCCAGGTGCTGCGCAACGGCAGCCTCGTGATGACCTCGCACGAACCCGGCCAACTGGTCGACGACCAGGTCAACCTGACACGAGAGCAGATGATTCGTGACGGCGTCACCGCCGAGAGCGAAGCCGGTCAGAACGTCGCCATCGATGGCGACGTGGCCGCGATGACCGACGGCGACGGAACCATCCACGTCATCGGTCGCAGTTTCTCCGGCTCGCTGGTCGACTATTACCTCGAGACCGACGCCGTCGACTGGGCCACCCGGGTCATCAACACCGAACGTCCCGAGGGAGTGATCCTGGCCAGTGATCCGACCGGACTGGTCGATGCCAACGGCAACGCGAGCGTGGTGATTGCCGACAGCCAGGGCCACCTGCTGTTGGTGCGTCCGGTCGATGACCTCACCAAGGCCGTCACTGACCTGACCGCCACGACCGGCCTAGTCGACGCTCCGCTGGTCTACTCGAATCCCGCCGTCGTGCTTGACACGGCCAATGAGACCATCTTCGCCTACGTCACCAACCACAAGGGTGGTGTCGTGCAGTTCTCCTGGGCCGACAGTGGCACACCCCAGGCGGTCACCGCCGATGTGTTGAGCGTCCCCGACGCCGGCCGCGACACGTTCATGTTCCAGGGACTCGACGCGGTATTGACCGGCGACGGCAAACGTCACGTCTTCGGGACCGACGGCCACAGCCGGTTGGTCGAACTGGTGGTTTCGGGCAACTCGAAGGTCAGTGCCACCAACGTCACCCAGCAGATTGCCGACGACGCCGCGAACCGGGCCACCGGCTACTTCCCGTTCCAGCAACCCTTCGTGGCACGGGTCTATCCCGAACTGGCCGTGCTGCAGACCTCGACATCGGCCGACGACCTCTACGTCTACGGCACCAACGGCGGCGACCTGGTGATGTTCTACAAGGGCGACGACACCCTGTGGCATGCCGCCAACCTCTCCAACGACACCACCATCGACACCGACCAGTTCGACCCCGCCAACTCGGTCTTTGGTGCCTCCGGCGGCTACGTCACCTCAGCCGGCGATCGGCACGTGCTGCAGATCAATGGATCCGGAGAACTGGTCGAATACGTCTACGATGCCGAATCCGAACGCTTCTCGACGCTCAACATCACCCTGGCACGCGGCAACACGATCGAGGATCTCTCGACCGTCGAACTTCCCGAAGCCGACACCGCGACCGGAGCCAAGCTGGTCGTCGGGACCGACGCACCGAAGTTCAAGCGGGTCGGATCGGCCAAGACCGAAGATCGAACGGCCACCGATTTCGGTGAGAGCTACAAGATTCTCGACCAGGGTGTCACCGGCGAAGCGGTCACCAGCTGGACGTTTGACGGCCTGCTGCCGGGCGACTACCGGGTGTCGACGACGTGGGAAGCCGGACGCCACCGGGCCGACAACGCCACCTACGTCCTGCAGACCGGCGGGCACACCGTTTCGGAAGTCCCCGTCAACCAGCGATCCGCCCCGGCCGACTTCACCGCCAACGGCCTGGGATGGCACGACCTCGATGACCGGCTCGCGGTCACCGAGGGTTCGCTCACCGTCCTGCTCTCGGCCGACGCCAACGGCCAAGTCGTTGCCGACGCCGTGCGGGTCCAGTTGATCCCCGAGCTGGATGAGCTTGGTGGAGAGAAGGCCCCGCCGAAGGCGATTGCCAGGTTCGACGCGGACACCGGCACGCTGACGGTGGTCGGCTACGACGTGTTCGACCTCGCCGTCGACGCCGTTGACGGCCAGTTGCAGGTGACGGTCGTCGACACGCCGTTGGAGCTGGGCAGCATCTCGGCGAAGGACGTCCGTGCGATCAGAGTCCTGGGCAGCGAAGCCGACGACACCATCAATCTCTCGGCCGTCAACGCCACCAAGTTCCCGGCCCTGAAATCGGTCGAGGTCTTCGGCGGCGCAGGCGACGACGACGTGACCGGCAGCGGACTGTCCGACCGGTTGATCGGCAACGAGGGCAACGACAAGCTCAACGGCCGCGGCGGCGACGACGTGGTCAAGGGCGGTACCGGCAACGACACGGCCATCGGTGGCGGGGGCCGCGACGACCTCTCGGGAGGCCGGGGCGACGACGTGATCAAGGGCCAGGGCAGTTACGACCGGTTCATCGAGACCGCCAACGCCGACCTGACCCTCTCGGACAACGAGTTCCACGGCACCAGCATCGACGTGCTGTCGGGCATCGAGTTCGCGATGCTGACCGGTGGCCGGGGCGACAACATCATCGACGCCTCGGCGGCGACCTTCCCGGTCATGATCAACGGCCGAGGTGGCAACGATCGATTGATCGGCGGCAGCGGCAACGACCGCATCCTTGGCGGAGCCGGTGACGACGAGATCACCGGTGGCGGAGGCAACAACCTGCTCAACGGCCAGAACGGCACTGACGTCCTGGTGGCCAGCATCTCGGGCACCGTCTCGCTGACCGACAGCGTCCTGAAGATCGGGAAGGCGTCCAGCCGGGTGCGGGGCATGGAACTGGCCTCGATCAGCGGCGGAGCCAGGAACGACCGGATCGATGTCACCCGGTTCTCCGGCAAGACGAAACTCTTTGGCGGGGCCGGTGACGATGAACTGCTGGGCGGACGAGCGGACGACGTGATCGACGGCGGAGCGGGCAACGACCTGATCAACGGGGGCGACGGAGCCGACGTGATCAACGGTCGCGGGGGCGACGACGTGGTCATCGGCGGCAAGGGCAACGACCGGATCCGCGGCGGGGCCGGACGCGACATCCTGATGGCCGGGCTCGGTGACGACAATGTCAATGGCCAGGGCGGCGACGACAAGATCGCCGGCGGACCGGGCAAGAACCGGATCATCGGTCTCGAGAAGGAAATCGACGAGGCCTTCAAGCTCTCCGACGACCTGCTCGTGAAACTCGACCTGGTCTAGAGACCGGCCGTCAGCCACCTCGAGGCAACGGCCAAACGGCCCGCCGACCCCGTGGGGGTGGGCGAGCCGGTTTCAGAGAGCGGAGAGAGAGGGATTCGAACCCTCGGAGCCGGTTAATTCCGACTCACCGGATTAGCAATCCGGCGCATTCGGCCACTCTGCCATCTCTCCTCCGGACGGCCTCGCGACCAATCCCGAGCCCGTCCGTCGGACATCATATCGGGGCACCGGTTGGTTGGAAAGGGGCGCGGTCACCGGCCCGTCCGGCGGTTCCCGCTATAATCGGTGCCACGATGGACAACTCGCCGGCCACTCACCTGACACGTCGTCGCGCCCTCCAGGTCGGCGGCCTGGGGGCGGTCGGGCTGGACCTGCCGGGGCTGCTGGCCGCCGAAACGACCCGTCCGGTCGACCCGCCCGCGGCCAAGTCCTGCATCCTGTTCTACATGGAGGGCGGGCCGTCTCACATCGACCTGTGGGACATGAAGCCCCAGGCACCCGCCGAGGTCCGCGGCAAGTTCCGCCCGATCTCCACCTCGCTGCCGGGCATCACACTCTGCGAACACCTCGACATGTGGGCCCCTCGGATGCGGCACCTGGCGATGATCCGCTCGGCCACCCACGACGTCAACGACCACAACGCCGGCACCTACTACGCCCTGACGGGGCATCACCCGCTGAAGGGATCGCGGCTGACCGTCGCCCCCTCCCCGGACAACCACCCGCCGCTGGGCTCGGTGCTGGCCCACCTGAGACCCTCCGATCAACTGGTCCCCGACTTCGTGCACCTGCCCGAGGTGATGTTCAACAACGGGCACTTCATCCCGGGCCAGCAGGCCGGGTTCCTCGGAGACGCCTGCGACCCGTTCGTTGCCGGCAACCCCGGGCTGCCGGGCTACCGGGCCCCCGGCCTGGGCCGTATCGGCACGCTCGATGAGACCCGGCTGCAGCGGCGGCAGAAGCTGCTGTCGCTCGTCGACCAGGTCGGCCGCCTGGCCGTCCCGACGCCCACCGGCACCCGCCTGGACACGTTCTACGAAAAGGCCTTCTCGCTGGTCGCCTCGCCCGCGGCCCACCGCGCCTTCGATCTCGCGGAGGAACCCGAATCGCTGCGTCGCCGTTACGGGCTGGGTTTCGTGCCCAGGCAACCGGTGCGCAAGGGCGGCGGGTTGCCCTGCCTGGGCCAGGGCCTGCTGCTGGCCCGGCGGTTGATCGAGGCGGGCGTGCGACTGGTGACCGTCTGCAGCGGCCTGAGGTACGACCAGTCGTGGGACACGCACCGGTCGCACTACCCGCTGCTGGAAAAGTCCCTGCTGCCGTTTGCCAACCGGGCCTTCGCCGCGTTGCTGGACGACCTCGATGAGCGGGGTCTGCTGGACGAGACGCTGGTGGTCGCGATGGGCGAATTCGGCCGGACGCCCAAGCTGGGCCAGATCACCTCGGGTGCCGGAGCCGAACCCGACGGCCGTGACCACTGGCCACACTGCTACTCGGTCTTCCTGGCCGGAGCCGGCGTGAAGGCCGGCACGGTCTATGGATCCAGCGATCGCCACGCGGCGTACCCGGCCGAGAATCCCGTCGGGCCGGCCGACATCACCGCCACCATCTACTCGCTGCTGGGCATCGATCCGCAGGCCCGCATCCTCGACCGACTCGATCGGCCTCACACCATCAGCGACGGCACTCCGATTGCCGGAGTGATGGCCTGAGCCGACACGGCAAGCGGTCTGGTCAGGCAGGCCGGGTCGAGTCTACCATCCGCGGCCCATTTGCGGATTGTGCTGATGAATCGGGTAGAGCGGGGTCGATCCATAGAGATAGGGAGTCGTCTTCTCTCGCCAAGGATGTTGCGATCATGGACTCGTTCCGCCCCGGACCTCTTGCTCTCCGTATCCTTTCGGCAGCGTTGCTGCTGTCCCTGAGCGGCCTCCCGGCGACGGCCCAGGCTCCCGATGGGAGCGGCCGGCAGCAGTTCCTGGAAAACCAGATTCGGCCGCTGATCGCCCCCGAATTCGAAACGCCCCCGATCGAAGACCAGTTGCTGATCGATCACGGAGCCGTGCTGCGTTCGCTGACGACCTGGTTCGAGGACCACGGCAACAGCCTGCCGTTTCCCCAGTCGTCCCGGGCCCTGCACATCGCCGAAATCCGCCCCTGGGCCAGTTTCTCCTACGGTGCAGTCCACCGCGGCTACATCCGGGGTCAGCTGGGTTACCTGACGTTCAACGACGGCGACCAGTATGGCGCTGGCCGGGAGCGAGACGTCCAGGGCCCCTACGTCGACCTGGGCTACTACGAGTTCGATGTCGATGCCGCCGTGAGAAAGAGCGGGATCGGCGATACCGACAACTGGGCCGCTGATTTCTCGATCGGCCGCCAGTACCTCTACCTCGGCCGCGGGATCACCTTCGGCCTGACCACCGAGGCCATCAGCCTCGATTGGGCCCATGGCGACTGGGCCGGGTTGGTCTTCGGCAGCCAATCGATCGACCGGCGGGTTCAATTCGATGGTGCCCCCAACTCGATCGCCCACCAGTTGGATCACCGCCGGTTCTACGGCGGGCAGTTGGAGTACCAGGGCTGGGACCGTCAGGAACTCTACAGCTACGTCCTGGGACAGTTCGACAATTCGTTGTCGACCTTCGATGCCCCGGTGACCTACGACTCGACCTACTGGGGCATTGGCACGACCGGCGAAGTGCTGTTTGGCGAACCCGGCCAGGAATGGGGGATCCCCAACCTGAGACACCACACCGAGTTCATCGTCCAGCACGGCGTCAATCACCAATCGTTCGGACCGGGCTCGACACCCTCGGTCACCGACATTTCCGCGTGGGCCGTCGACACGGGACTGGACTACTTCTGGACGGTGCCGGGACGTCCCCGCGTCGGGGTCAAGTACGCCCGGGCCAGCGGCGACAACACTCGCGCTGGTGGACCACAACCCAACGGCGGTTTCAACGTAACGGACACTTCCGACGAGACCTTTGTCAGCTTCGGCTATCTGAACACCGGAGCCAGTTTCTCACCCCAGTTCTCCAACCTCGAATTCGTAAACCTCTCGGCAGCCATCCGCCCGTTCGACGATCCCGAAAGCCCGGCGTGGCAGAACTTCGAGGTCGGAACCAGTTCGTACTGGTACTGGAGATCGGCCGCCGACGCGAGCATCAGTGATGCCCGGGCCAACGTGCCGGGCGAGGACTACCTGGGATTCGAGTGGGACCTGTTCGCCAACTGGCGACTCTCCAGCGACCTGTTTCTGCTGATCAACTACGGCGTGTTCTTCCCGCACGAGGGGAGCTTCGATCCCTTTAGCGACAATGACCGCAGCCGCCAGTTCTTCACCGTCAACCTCAACTGGCTGCTGTAGCGATCTCCAGGAGACGACCCATGACGACACGAACAAACAGCCTGCTGGCCATCGCCGCCTGCGGACTGCTGGCGGTATCGTTGACGGCCGGGGGCCAGGACGCACGCCGTGGCGAATCCGACACCAGGCTGCCCGCCAGCGTCGCCGTCGCCCGCAAGCCCCGGGCCACCGTCATCGACGGTTACCGTGCCATGACCCGCCTGGCTCGCCAGCACGGCCGCATCGACGGCCGGCTCGACGTCGACCGGATGAGATTCGCGGAACTCAGGACAACACTGGTCGGCGAGGGGGTGATCGATGACGGCTGGGGCTTCACCCCGATGGCCGGACTCGAACGAGATGTCCTGGCCTACATGGCCGCCAGCTACCTCGACATCCGGCCGGGCCTGCTGACGTCGATCTTCGGCATGACCCGCCGGTACTCGTATCGCGAGATGCAGCACCGGGGCATGATGGTCCAGGGACAACCCCGTCAGATCGTCTCGGGATCAGAACTGCTCAGCGTTCTCACCCGGGTTGCGTCCGAGGTGGATCGCCGCGGGATGGGCCAGCAATAGAGCATCCCGAACCACACGACACTCCGGTCTCGACGACGAGTCCGATTCGAAACGAGGTCACGACCATGTTCCATCGCCAACAGCTTCCCCGCACCGGTTCCCGGTGTCCTGCCGCCTGGATCGCGTGCCTGCTGGTCGCCGCCTGCGGCTCGTTCACCACGGGACCGACAATGACCGAGGCCCAGCAACCGGCCAGGCGAGCGGCGATGCCCCTGGGAGCCCGGGCCCTGCTCATCGAGGTCTCGCAGGTCAGCGGCGACGTGACCTACACCAGGCGGGTCAACAACCGGACCGCGGTGAGAACCGTCACCCTCGACTCGAAACTCCGGGCCGGAGACACCGTGCACATGGACGTCAGTGCCCGCTGCCTGCTGTTGTTCCGCAACGCGGCACCGGCCGGTGCCGACCGCGGTCCGGTCTTCGACGCCATCAGACCGGTCGCTTTCCGTCCCGAGGCCCCGGCGACCGACGGCGACGGAGTCGTGGCGGCGGTGCTGTTGAGAGGCTACAGCGAGGCATCGATCGCCATGGCTTACGAACGGAACCAGGCGGCCACGATCCAGCTCGACATGCCGCAGGGAGTGGCCCGGGCCGGGGTCGTCCCCTCGGCGATCAAGCCACGTTTCCGGATCCGCACTCCGCGGACGGTCGTCGCCGTTCGGGGAACCGAGATCCGCGAACTCGAGATTTCGATCGACCGGGGCGACATCCTCTCGATGGGCCGCACCGGCGTTGCCGCCGCCAACTCGCGTTCCGGCCTGCTCCGCTCGGCCCAGGCCGAACAGGGCACCCGCAAGACCACCGGATCCGACCGCCGATCAGGGCGACTGGTCCGGGCGATCATCGACATGACGCGTCGCACCCGGTTGGTCCTGACCGGGCCTCACAAGGGGCGGATCGAATTCGACCAGGCCACCCGCGAAGTCCACGACGCCCAGGGCTTCGGCAATGGCGACAAGCTGAAACCCAACGGGAACCCGAAATTCCAGAAGTTCATCAACTCGACGGACTCGGGGCATCATTCCGGCAGTGACGAAGGTGGTGGGGGCGGATCGATTGGCAACTAGTGGTTCCGGCTCGGCTGGAGCAAAGAACCGGGCCCCGAGGGTGGCCAGGTCTCAAGCCACTCTCTGGCCAGCATCGGTCTCGAGTCCGTATCATGAGGCGCTCGTGCCGGTGCCTCAACCGGCTCGGCCGAAACAGGGTCGGCTGACATCTGGACGCCGTCGCTCCGCTGGACTGCCCATCGATGGCCTCCTCCGTGACCTCGCCCAAACGCTTGCCGCGAATCGTGTTCCCGGGCCAAATCCCACCCACCGCGGCCTGGGTCCTGGGCGCGATCGTGCTGGTGGTGGCCTGGAGCCAGGTCGACCCAGGTGATGCCCGGCAGCGGATGGACTGGTATCTCCAGGACATCTGGATGGCCAATCGCACGCCGCCGGACCTGCACCCCGACATCGTACTGATTCTCGATGACGACGAGGCAGCGGCCCAACTGGGACAGACCAATGCTCGCCACCGTCGCGCCCGGGCCCTGAGGCAACTCAGACGACTCCACGCCCGGACCGTCATCTTCGACTTCGTCCTGGCAGATGCCGGCAGTGACGTTTCGTTCTACCAGGACGAAGCACTCTACGACGGTCTCCCCACCCGGGGCCTGGTCCGCGATGTCCTGCGGAGGATCTACGCCCACGACGATTTCTTCGACACCGAATGTGACCCCGCGTCGGTCCGGGAGCGACTGCGTGAGTCGCGGCTGTCACGGCTCTACGACGAGGACACCCTCCAGCACCGTGCCTTCGAAGTCCTGGCCGGCGTCGGCAAGGACTCCACCGGCATCGTCCTCCCGTGTTACTTCCGCAACAGCCCCGGAAGCGATGCCCGTGCGGTCAAGAGACTGGTCAAGGAACTCGTCAAGAACCCTTACCACGTCGACACACAGTCGCTGGCCACCGCCTGCGAACTCCCCCGGCGAACGGTCAACGATCACTTCGAACACATCGTCGTCGAAGCCGCTCACCGGTACGTACTGACGAGTGACCGCAAGTCCGCGTTGGACGTCGTCGCCGCCAACGCACCACTGATGGCTGACGCCGTCCGCAAGGAGCTCGACAAGACCAAGCGAGTCCTGACAGAAGCACTCAACCGGAGTTCCTTCGCATTCCGTTCGATCGAGGGAGATCATGTCTCCAAGCTCCACGAACTCGAACTGCCGCGGTGGCGATTTTCCGAGCACACCATTCTGGCGTTTGCCGGAGTCGACGCAGAACGCGACGTCGTGCTGCGAAACCTGAAGACAACCCGGGCGGTTGATCTCCCCGGCGGGGCAGACGGCCCGCCGGGCACAACGACCCGCGGGCTGGTCCACCAAACCGTCGCGGCCGTCCAGTTGCACAAACAACAACCGGGCCAAGACGCTTCGGCGGTGGTCCCGTTCCAGCTGCGTGACGACGCGATGGGCTTTCCGCTCGACCAGCACCACGACCTGATCATCAGTTGGCCGCTGAACTCGCAGGGTTCATGGAGCCAGCAGCTGGACGATCGCGACCCCGGGGGGTCCAACACCGACAAGGCAATCTCACAGGTGTTGAGGTTGTCCGACCTGCTTCAGTTGGCCCAGCACGATCGCGAGGTCCACGCGACCCGGTTCGAAATCCTGCTCCTGGCCACGCGACTTCTCGAGGCACTGGAGATCGAGTCGTCGTTTTCCGAGCGGGACGGCGCGTTCGAGAGCGACATTGTAGCCGCCGCTATCGGGGACATCACGTTCGAGGACCTGGACCACAAGTTCGCCGTGATCGAGAAGGAGCTGCGGGCGGTCCTGGCGACCCGGGAGGTCGAACAGAAACTCGCCACGGCCAACGAGGTTTCCGCCGCCTGGAACACCCGCCTGGAACACCTGCTGGACAAGGAACTCAAGGCGAAAAACGAGGCCCGCAAGTTCTTCGAGGAACATCTGAGTGACCAGGTTGCGGGCAAGTTGTGCCTGGTCGGAGATGTCAGGACCGGGGGGCTGGCCGACGTGCACAACACCCCGGTCGGCCCGCTGCCCGGCATCATCATCAACGCCGCCTTGGTCAACACGATGCTCACCGGCGACTACCTGCAGGGCCAGTCGCTGCTCCAGGCGACGATGGTGACCATCGCCGTGATGCTGATCACCGCGGTCCTGTTCTCACGACTGTCCGTCGTTCCCGCCACCGCCTCGGTCGTTCCGCTGCTGCTGGTCATCGCCTGGGTCCACCACGGGCTGCTGACCTGGATCGACACCATCACCCAGCCGGTCATGCCGCTGGTCGGCGTCGTCACCTGTTTTTCGGCGGTCACCATCCGCAAGTGGTGGCTGGACAACCAGGCTCGCCGAAGAGTGCGGCGGGCCTTCGAGTTCTACCTGCACCCGGCGGTGGTCGAGCGGGTCGCCGAGCAACCCGACCAGCTGCAGCTCGGCGGCGCCGCTACCGAGCTCTCGATCCTCTTCTCAGACATCCGTGGATTCACCACCATCGCCGAACGTCTGCCCGACGAAGAACTGACAACGCTCCTGAACGAGTACCTGACGGCGATGACCGAGGTGGTCTTCGAGAACAACGGTACGGTCGACAAGTACATCGGCGACGCGATCATGGCCTTCTACGGGGCACCGATCGAGGACGCCGACCATCCGCTGCAGGCCTGCCGGACCGCGATCCAGATGTCCCAGCGGCTGGAAAGACTGAGAGAGCAGTGGCAGCAACGCGGACTGCCGGCGGTCCGAATCGGCATCGGCATCAACACCGCCACCGTGCGACTCGGCAACTTCGGCTCGGATCTCCGCTTCGACTACACGATCATCGGCGACGGAGTGAACCTAGCCGCCAGGCTCGAAGGCGCCAACAAGCAATACGGCAGCGAGTCGTTGATCAGCGAGAGCACCTGGAAGCAGGTCCGCGACGAACTGGTGACTCGAGAGCTGGACCTGATCCAGGTCAAGGGCCGGCAGCAACCGACCCGGATCTTCGAGTTGCAGGCCGAACAACCGGCAGAAGACAAACTGGCCGAGCACATCCTGCGATTCGAGCAGGCATTGGCGATGTACCGGGACCAACAGTTCGAGAAGGCGGTTGACGAATTCACCGCACTGGGTGACACGGACCCGCACGACCAGCCGACCCGGATTTACATCGACCGCTGCCGATCGCTGATCGAGACACCCCCCCCGAAAAACTGGGACGGGGTCTACGTGATGACCAGCAAGTGACCCGCTCCGGCCGGGTCACAGGAGCACCAAGATGACGGACTTTTCCACCACCGACTGGATGTCGCAGGACACCTTCGACGGACTGCCGCCCGACGCCATGTCTTTCCTGGAAACCTGTCTCCAGGAAAGACACTTTCAACAGGGTGAACACCTGATCCACCAGGGAGACATCGGCGAGGAGATGTTCGTGATCACCTCGGGGCACGCGTTGGTGATGACCGAGGACGCAGAGGGGCAACGGCACGTGATTGCACGAACCGGACCCGGTGACGTGCTGGGAGAAATGGCGTTGCTGGCACGTGAGCCCCGAACCGCCGACGCGATTGCACAGGAACCGCTGGTCGCCCAGGTGCTGCCCGCGTCGACGTTCCACACGCTGATCGAGAGTTACCCGGAGTTCAGCCAGTTTCTGACTCGGCTGGTCGCCACGCGGGTGGGGGGATCCGATCGCGACGTGCTGGTCGGACGCGACATGGACGGGTTCCGGATCATCCGCCGCCTGGGCCGAGGCGGAATGGCCGTCGTTTATGAAGCCGCCGGGCCGGACGGGCAGAAGGTGGCGTTGAAGATGATGAGCCACCGGCTGGTCTGCGACGAACGATCTCGCGCGGCGTTCCAACGAGAAGCCAACATCATCGAGACCTTCGATCACCCGAACATCGTCAACATGCTCGGCCGTTTCGCGATGTTCTACACCTTCTTCATCATCGTCGAGTACATCGACGGAAAGTCGTTGTACGAGTTGATCCGCGACAGCGGCCCGCTGCCTTCCGCCAGCGTGCGAAAGATCCTTGGCCAGCTCGTCCAGGGACTCGGTTACGCTCACGATTCGGAGATCATCCACAGTGACATCAAGCCGGGCAACGTGATGATCACCCGCGACGGCCAGATCAAGTTGATGGACTTCGGCCTGGCCAAGCCGACCAATGCGACTTCGACGGATGACCGGGTCCTGGTCGGCACACCCGGTTACATGGCTGCGGAACTGTTCACCGCCGGAGAACCCAGCCCGGCATCGGACCTGTTCGCGATGGGTTGCCTGGCGGTCGAACTGCTCGATGGGGCCAGGCTGTTCGGGCAGACCACGGCCAGCGATTTCGTCGTCGCGGTGAAGTGCTGGGAGGGCTGGAATCCGTCGAGCCTGGGCTTGCAGATCGACGACGAACTGGCCGAGGTGATCACGTCGTGGCTCGCACCGGCCCCTGCCGACCGCGAGACGAATTTCGAACGCATCGCCGGCTGGGCGGACCCGGTCGAGTGGCCCGAGGAGATCGAAATACTCGACCCCGGGGATCTCGCCGATTCCGAGGCAACCCGGATCTTCGATGACGGTGAGGACACGGCGTCGGAGGGATGACCCCCGGTTGGCCTCAGACCACCGCCGAGGCTGCGGCCTCGGCCTCGCGAACCGCTGCCATCACGTCCTCGTTCGACACCGGATCGGCCCGGTAGTCAAGAACTTCGGCGAGCGTGGCGAAGCGATTCACGCCCGCGCTGAACTCGATGTCGTCACCGGTAAACTGGCTGGGGTGCCGATAACCGGCCGCCAGTGACAGCGTGATCATCTCCTTGCGGAACCCCTTGACGTAGGCCGAGAACCGCTTGGCCTTGTCCTCGATGTTCAGTCCGGCCTGGAGCCAGGCATTCTGAGTCGCCACCCCGGCGGGGCAGTGACCCGTGTGGCACTTCTGTGCCTGGATGCACCCGATCGCCAGCATCGCCTCCCGGGCGACCTGGATCACGTCGCACCCCATCGCCAGTGCCACGATCGCCCGATCGGGGAAACCCAGCTTGCCGCTGCCGATCCAGGTGATGTCCTTGGACAGGCCGGCCTGCTGGAATATCGGGAAGACCCGCTGAAAACCGATCTTGAACGGCAGGGCCACGTGATCGGCAAAGGTCAAAGGCGCCGCTCCGGTGCCTCCTTCGGCCCCGTCGATCGAGATGAAATCGGGACCCTCGTTCCGCTCGACCATCCGCCCGGCCAGTTCATTCCAGAACTCCAACTGCCCGATGGCACTCTTGATCCCCACCGGCAACCCCGTGCGATCAGCAATCCGCTCGATGAAATCCATGAGTTCATCGACCGTGCGGAACTCGGGATGCGCGTTGGGCGAGAGACAGTCTTCGCCGACGGGGATTCCGCGGATTTCGGCGATTTCGGGTGTCACCTTCGCTCCGGGCAGAATCCCTCCCTTGCCCGGCTTGGCACCCTGGGACAGCTTGATCTCTACGGCACGGACCTGGGGACACGCCTCGATCTCCTCGCCAAACCGGTCGAGCGAAAAGCGACCGTCAGTGTCTCGGGCACCGAAATAACCGGTTCCCAATTGCCAGATCACGTCGGCCCCGAGTCGATGATAGGGACTGACGCCGCCTTCACCGGAGTTGTGGTAACAACCGGCCGCCTCGGCTCCCTTGTTCAAGGCTGAGATCGCACGGTAACCGAGCGAACCGAATGACATCGCCGAGATGTTCAGGAGCGAATTCGGGTGGAAGGGACGGGACCGGTTGTGGGCCACCCCGATCACCTTCAGCGACGGGCACCACGACTTGTCTCCCCCGGGGTGCACAACTTCCACCTCGGGCACGGGAAATGCCGAGTGCTTGATGATCGGATAGCCGATGCCGTAGATCTGCTCGTTGGTCCCGAACCCGAACGTGTTGTTGGCACCCTTGGACGTGGCGTAGATCCAACGCCGTTCATCACGGCTGAAGGGAAGCTCCTCCTTGTCCTGGGCGATGAAGTACTGGCGGATCTCGGGACCGATCGATTCGAAAAAATACCGCAAGTGGCCCAGGACCGGAAAGTTGTGAACGATCGCCCGGCGTGGCTGCCGGATGTCATAAATTGCCACTGCAACGACGATGGCAGACATCACTGCAACCGCCGTCCAAACAGGGTGTGCAACTATCCAGTCCATGTCTCTTCTTCCTAACAACGCCACGAGCCAGTCAATCGGCTCTAAGATGTCTCCGCACCCGAGAAAAAGCAATTGTCCCGGTCCGGGTGGGATTTCGGGTGCCGTGGCAAAAGCCGACTAGCGGAACAGGTTCAGCGACCCGATCCCGGTCTTGCCGTCGCTGCGGTATTCGCCACCGCCGTCCTGGAAACGGCGGCCGTGCCACCACTTCAGCTTCACCAGTGTCCAGCGAGGGGCGTAATCCCAGCCCCATGTCCCCTCACGACGCACGTCGCGCGGCTCGCCACCGATGGCCGCACCACCGCCAATGTAGTATCCGTCGTGCCGACCCCGGATGCTGGGCCGTGCCCACGGGGCGACCTTCAGGTTCAATCCGCCGCGGGAGGTGGTCCGGCGTGGTCGCCACCCGTCGGTCTGTTCCTGGCCGAATCCAGCCAGTCCGCAGCCCAGGATCAACCCGGCCACCACCAGCGACACCGCACCCCGCACGCCCGAACATCTCATCTCGTCTCTCCCCCTCTCCGACGACAGGCGGCCTCCACCGCCCGTGGCCGGTCCTTGTTTACCCCTCGGGGTGCCTCAGGAACTTGATGTAGGGCAGCCGCACCCCGTCGACCTTCACCTGGTCGGCTCGGAGCACGCCCGCCGATGGCTGGAAGTTGGCGATCCCGGCCGCGGTCACCACGTCGTCCTGGTCGACACCGTCACCGCTGACACCCAGGCCGCCGACCAGTTGTCCGTTGATGTAGATCGGAGCACTGCCCGGGAAGAACACGATGCCGTTCTGGTTGGTGACATCGGCAACGTCGTGGAAGTTGGTCCCGGGGAAGAAGGCGTCGTAGCCGAGCACCGATCCGTTGGCGGAATCGACCGCGAGATCGAACGAGCCGACCGTGGCCGGCCCGGCGGCGGTATCGAAGCCGGTCGTCGAATTGATGGCGTCGTTGTTGAGGATCGAAAACGTCCCGGCACCGGCTCCGTCGATCCCGTCGGGGAATCGCGGCTCGGCCAGGAACCGGAAGGTGCGGTTGGTGAAGGCAGTCCCGGCCGCCACGCCGTCGACCTGGTCGACGGCCTGCAACGCGCCGGCGTCGGCGTAGTAGGCCATGTTGCGTGCCTTGGCCACGGCGACGTCGATCGAAAAGACCGTCGCGTCCGGCATGCGGTGCAGGCCCAGCACGTTGCCCTGGGTGTCGGTGACCGAGATCACCATCCGGGTGCGGCTGCTGATCGGCAACCTGACCGCCGCCCGGACTTGCTCGGCCTGCTCGACCGCCGCCGAGATGATCTCGTCGACAACCGCCGCTGTCAGCAGAGGATCGGTGGCCGAGGTCTGGGGAGTGACCAGGTCTCCCTGGGGCACGGGTTGTCCCGAACGAGAGAAGACGGTGCCGCCGGAATCCAGGGACTGATCGCTTCCCACCGAGACTCCCTCGACCAGGCTCGTGCCGTAAGCGACCAGCCGATCGACACCGAGTTGCCCGGCGATCGGACCGTAGACCTGCAGCGTGATGCCGACCAAATCGAGACGTCCGAACGGAAGATCGAGTTCGGTGACGGGCGCGATGCCGGCGATGTCACCCGAGGCCGCTTTGGCTTTCAGGGCACCGCCCGCCGCGGCAAACGCCATGTACTCGCTCTCGAGTACACACGGCGCGTTGACCGGATCGGAGGCCGACGGACAACGGATGGTCCCCGGAATCCCCTGTTCGTAACTGGCGAACCCGTCCGGGCCCGGGAAGAAGACACCGATACCGCCGACCAGCGTGTCCCCAAACGCGTCGCCGTTGGTGTCGCGGAACAGCGGGATGCCACCCGGCAGTGTCGCAATGCCGCGGGACTGCGCGTCGGACAGTCTGCCGGAAACAAACCCGTAGGACTCGGGCGGCTCCAGAGGCGTCACGCCTCCGGGAACGATCGAGTCCGGGATGTTGAACCGACCCACCAGGGTCTGGTCGTCTGCAGTGCCCCGCACACCGTCCGCCCCCGGATGCTCGATACCGTCGCGGTTGGTGTGCTCAATCGCAAACAAGTCGACCGGCGGAGTGAACGGGACACCCGGCGGGAAGTGGCCTCCCAGGCCCATCGGGGCCACGAACCCGGGTCCGCGACGAGTCGAAGCACGGGCCGTCGCCAGTGACGTGCCGTCGACGTTGGGATTCGAGTTGATTTCGCGTTCTGTCACCGTCGACTGGCTGACAAAGCGAACCAGCCGCGAGGTCAACGGGGCCAGTGTGCCGTTGGCCGGGTCCCCGTTGGAAAAGAACGCGGCGGTTCGGGCCTTGGCCACGGCACCGTCGATCGCAAACACCAGGGTCTCTTCCTCGGCTGTTCCCGGATCGATCACGCCATTGCCGTTGCCGCCACTGGTGGTGTTGCCGACGTCATCGATTGCCGCCACGACACCCGGTTCCACTCGCACACCCAGGATCTGCCCGCCGCGGTCGACCACGGCGATGATCGCGTCGTCACTCGACGTGGCAGCCGAAGCCCGTTCGAGCAGGGTGGTGACCTCGCCGGCCTGCAGCTGCACCGCGTGCAGAGGCGACTCCGACAAGGGAGTCTGGAAGTCGCCGGCCACCAACCGGTCGGCCGACCAGCCCGCGGCCGCCATCGAGATCTCCTCGACGGTCGTCTCGCCGATGTAGTCGGACCGCATGATCGTGTTGGAACCGACATGGTCGGACAGGCCCAGGACGTGTCCCGTCTCGTGAGCCACCACCGTGAACAGGTCCATCGTCTCGTGCCGGTCCGGATCGCCGGCGGAGGTGTCCCAGGTCTCTGTCTCGTCGAGCCAGATCACTCCCTGGATCCGCCAGTCAAGTTGCCGTGACAGGGCCCTCTGGCCACCGCCGACACCCAGCACACCTCCCGGAGCACTCTGGTGGCCGACGGCCCCCAGGTCACCGATCCCGATGTTGACGATCTGTGACGCGGGACGCTCGGTGTCGCGCCGGAAATCGACTCGGCCATCGAGCGCCGTTTCCCAGGTCCTGAGAGCATCCTCGGCCCGCTGCTGCTGTTGGGGTGTCATCCGGTTGACCGCTCCCGCCTGGTCGCGGAAATCGTAGTGAATCACCATCGTCGACGGTTGGAACAAACCGGTGGCCACCTCATCGATCGACTCGGCCCGCACCAGCCGGTCTTCACCGTCCTGCTGCAGGTGGTCGCGGCCGGGGCCACCGTCGATCCGGTCACGCCCCTCGCCGCCGGTCAGCCGGTCGGCTCCACCCTGACCCTTGAGAAAGTCACGACCCGGACCGCCGTCCAACAGGTCTCGACCACTACCACCCAACAGGCGGTCGTCCCCGGGACCGCCCAGGAGACGGTCGACGCCGGATTGGCCATTGAGTCGGTCACGGCCGGCCCCGCCGTCCAGCAGGTCGTTGCCCGCATTGCCGGTCAACGAGTCCGAATCGACACCACCGACCAGGTGGTCGTGGCCACGGCCTCCCAGGACGCGGTCACGACCAGCACCGCCCTCGAGTCGATCGGCACCGCCACGACCATTGATTCGATCGTCACCGGCTCCACCGTCAATCCGGTCGTCTCCGTTTCCACCGACCAGGAAGTCATCGCCGGCACCGCCGAAAATCGTTACCGGCAACTCTACGCCGTTGATCCGGACCACGTCGTCGCCGTCACCGACGTCGACGGTGATCGAGGTGACCCGTGAGGCGGCAAACGACTCGCGGACCCCATTCAACAACACGGTCAATTCGTCCGTGCCGTAGCCGATCTCCACAGAGTCCGACGCCGACGTGCCCTCGATCGACAACACCCCGTAGGAAATGTCGGCCGACAGAAGGGTCCGCGTCTCCAGCGATTCGATTGACGACCATCCCGCACGTCGACGACGACGACGACGGGGCCACTTCAGCCAACGCATGACGAATCCCTGTCCATTGACGTTGGTCGCCATCTCGAATCCGGGTCCAACGAGCTCCTCTCGATGGACGACTTCTCGGTCAGATTGAGAAGGCTCCACCTCTGTGATCGGCTCCCAGGCTCGTCGGCAACAATCGGAAATGAGCTTCTGGTCACTCCGGACCGACCAGTCCGGCCAATCTCCGGAACCAACACTCCGCCCAGTCTCTTCACTCACCCCAGGTTTCCAGCTGAGGCCACCGAGAACAGGACTTTCCGAATGGAATGGCTCAACGGAAGTGCCGAATGGCAAGCCGGAGAATCCTCACGACCGATACAACCGATACCACCGTCCTGCCGAGGAAACGGATAGTCCTGCGGAAACAGGTCGAAATACCGACCTGGCAGGCATTCGTGCGTGGCGAGGTCGGCGGCGTGAAACTTGATGCTTGGTGGTGGGAACGATGCGGACGCGGAGTTTTCTCTCGAACGCAATTCGAGCGATCACGATCGTGGTGGCGGCACTGCTGGCACCGTCGTGGACCCGGTCCGCACCACCGGAAAACGAAGAGTCGTTTCGTCCACGGATCCTCGCTCCGCGTCGATCGGTTTCGGATCGTCAGACCCCGGAACCGGAACCCGCCCAGCCCACCAGCGTGTTGGTTCCCGAGTTCGACGTTCCCTTCGGGTTCAGCGGTCCCTCGGGAGTGCTGCCACGAGAGGAACAGCAGGGGAATCACTTTGTGCCGATCGAGGATCGCTGGCGGCTGGGGATGCCCGCCTGGGACCGTTACGGCAAGGAGCATCCACCGGTCGACGACTACCCGGGAGTGCTCGGGCGTTGGTGGGATCCCTACAACCAGAACGTCCTGAAGGGTGACTACCCGCTGGTCGGACAGGACACCTTCCTGGTGGTCACCGGCATCTCCCAGTTGGTACAGGAACTCCGGGAGGTTCCGATCGGAACGACCCCGTTCGAGAGCACAGCGAACCCGTTCTCCGAGGAGTTCTTCGGAGATCCCGAGCAGTTCTTCAGCACGAATTTCTTTCGGCTCTCGGTCGACCTGTTCAACGGCAGTGCCGGTTACAAGCAGCCGGTCTGGCGGATGCGGGCCACACCGGTCTTCAACTTCAACTACCTCGACGTCAACGAACTGGCCGTCGTCAGTCCTGACGTGCGTGATGGGACGACCCGTTTTCGCACCGACTGGGCACTGGACGACTGGTTCCTGGAGGCGAAGCTGGCCGACCTGGGACCCGACTACGACTTCGTCTCGGTCCGAGGCGGCTCGCAGTTCTTCGTCAGCGACTTCCGCGGCTTTGTCTTCAGCGACACCAACCGTGCCGTACGGCTGTTTGGCAGCCGCTTCTCGAACCGCGACCAGTTCAACGTGCTGTGGTTCGACCAGACCGAGAAGCAGACCAACAGCGAGTTGAATCTCTTCGACGACCGCCACCAGAACACGGTGATCGCCAACTACTACCACCAGGACTTCCTGGTCCCCGGTTACACGGGGCTGGTCAGCTTCCACTACAACAACGACCAACCCGGAACCAAGTTCGACCGCAACCGGTTCCTGGTCCGTCCCGATCCGGCCGGAGTGTTCCAGCCGCACCGGGTCGAGGCGTACTACCTGGGCCTGGCCGGGCAGGGTCACTTCGGCCACCTGAACGTCAGCAACGCGTTCTACTACGTCTGGGGCCGCGACGGCCTGAACCCGATCGCCGGCCGGGAGCAGAACATCGAAGCCCAGATGTCGGCCCTCGAACTCTCCTACGACCGCGACTGGGCCCGCTTCCGCGTCTCGTGGTTCTGGGCCTCCGGTGACCCCGACCCCAACGACGGAGACGCCGAGGGGTTCGATGCGATCTTCGACAACCCGAACTTCGCCGGTGGCGAATTCAGCTACTGGCAGCGGCAGGCGATCCGGCTCTTCGGCGTGGGGCTGACCCAGCGGCAGAGCCTGGTGGCGAACCTGCGTTCGAGCAAGACGCAGGGGCAGGCGAACTTCGTCAACCCCGGCCTGTCACTGGTCAACGCCGGCATGGACATGGACCTGACACCCAAGCTCAAGCTGATCGCCAACGCCAACTTCCTGTGGTTCGACGACACGAAATCCCTGGAGGTGTTCACGTTCCAGGACAAGATCGACAGCGAGATCGGGACGGATCTCAGCCTGGGCATCGAGTACCGCCCCTATCTCAACGACAACGTCCAACTCATCAGCGGACTCTCAGCGTTCATCCCGGCCAGGGGCTTCAAGGACCTCTATACCCCCTTCAACGGCAAGGTCGAAACACTGTTCGGCCACTTCCTGGAAGTGATCCTCACCTACTGATCCCCCTTGTCACCCCTCTCGAATCCACCCATCACCGACCACCAACACTGACCAGAGGCCAACCGAGGCCGCGCTACCTAATCAGCCTCGACCGGCAGGAGCCAAACACGGATGTCACGAACACGCCTGACCGTCGGAATCGCGGTGCTGTTTGCCTGGGCGGCGATCACGGTCATGATGCAGCCGGAACGATCGACCCGGGATCAGCTCGAGGCATCCGAACCCTCGAGTCGTCCGTCCGTCGAAGCGGTCCCGGTCCGACCGGCCAGACGCGTGATCCCGCCGCCCGACGGCGATGTCGCCGCGGCCGATTCTTCCCCACGCTTCGTTCTCCCGACCCTCGTCAAGTCGGCCCCCGTCAAGCCGACTCCCCGCGCCGGGCTGCTCGGCCAGTCCCTCGCCGACGAATCCGCCAAGAGCCGGGGGTGCGTGGTCTGCCACAAGACGGTTGGCGACCCGCACAGCAGCCAGGCCCTGAACCTCGGATGCACCGACTGTCACGGCGGCGACGCCACGTCGCCGGACAAGCACATCGCCCACGTCCAGCCACGGCATCCGGGAGCGTGGAAATCCTCGGCCAACCCGATCCGCAGCTACACGCTGCTCAACCACGAACGTCCCGAGTTCATCCGGTTCGTCAACCCCGGCGATCTTCGGGTCGCTCATCAAAGCTGCGGCACCATCGGTTGCCATCCCCGCGAAACGCTCGAGGTCAAAAAGAGCATGATGACCCACGGCTGCATGCTGTGGGGCGCGGCGCTGTACAACAACGGGTCGGTCCACGACAAGTGGCCGACCTACGGCGAGAGTTACTCGATGAACGGGACGCCGCAGCGACTGCAGACGGTCCCACCGCCGACCCCGGAAGAAACCGCCCGAAAGGGAATCGTGCCGTTCCTGGACCCCCTGCCCCGCTTCCAGGCCACTCACCCGGGCAACATCCTGAGGATCTTCGAACGTGGAGGCCGGTTTCGGACCGAGACGGGGATCCCCGAACGGCTCGAGGAGCCCGGACGTCCGCGTGAACGTCTCAGCAACCGCGGCCTGGGGACACTCAACCGCACCGACCCGGTCTTCATCGGCCTGCAGAAAACCCGGCTACTGGATCCGACGCTGAACTTCCTGGGCACCAACGAGCAGCCGGGAGACTACCGGTCCAGCGGCTGCACGGCCTGCCACGTCGTCTACGCCAACGACCGTTCGCCGATCCACTCGGGACCGTTCTCCCGTTACGGGAACGATGGCCGCGCGGCGGGCGAGACCGACGAATTCGTGACCTCCGTCGATCCGACAATCCCCAAGGACGAACCCGGGCATCCGATCGCTCACCGCTTCACACGCTCGATCCCGACCAGCCAGTGCATGATCTGCCACATCCATCCCGGCACGACGGTGATGAACAGTTTCATCGGCTACATGTGGTGGGACCAGGAAACCGACGGAGATCTGATCTACAACAAGTCGGGCAAACCCCTGTCGGCCGAAGACTTCCTCGCCTCGCAGATGGCCAACCCCAACCTCATGGCCACCAAGCGATTCAATCCCGCTCCGGACCGCGAGACCGACATCCCGAAGATCAACGACAAGGCCGCCGGCACCCAGTTCGCCGACTTTCACAGCCACGGCTGGCTGTTCCGGGCCGTGTTCCGCAAGGACTCCACCGGACGGATGCTCGACCACCAGGGCCGCGTGATCGAGCATCCCACCAACCAGGACCTGAAGGCGGCGATCAAGTTCCCCGGCATGGTTCGGGAACTCTACCGCGGCCGCACCTGGAACTCTCGCGACCAGCGGTCCTTCGACAAGGCGCTCAAGGACCTGGAACAGGTCCGCAACCACATGCCGGTGCACCTGATGGACGTGCATCTCGAGCGGGGCATGCACTGTGTCGACTGCCACTTTCTCCAGGACGTCCACGGCAACACCAAGCTCTACGGCGAGGTCCGGGCCGCCATCGAGATCACCTGCCAGGACTGCCACGGCGACGTCGACGGGCGGGCGATCGTCCGTGATCGAGACGGGTTGCACATGAGAACCTCGGGGCCGGCGGCCGGCGAACCGACGGCACGGCGTCGCGGGGGCCGCAACCTGCTGACGATGCGGACACCCTACGGCAAGCGGCGGTTCGAGTGGCGGGACGGACGGCTGATCCAGAGATCGATGGTCGAAAAGAACCTCAGTTGGCCGGTCACCCAGGTGGCCGACACGATCGACCCCGAACACGGCGACTACAACGCGCTCTCGGCGGTCGCCAAGACCGTCCGCTTCGATGACCAGGATCGGATGGTCTGGGGCCGCCTGCCCGGCGACCTGCCCAACCGGCGCCGACCCAAGACGAAATCCCGCCGCTGTGCCCACGATTCGCGAATCGTCAACTGCACGGCCTGCCACACCTCGTGGAACCCCAGTTGCTTCGGCTGCCACCTTTCGCAACGAGCCAACCAGAAGATGCCCTCACTGCACAACGAGGGCGAGGTGTCGCGCAACTACGTCTCCTACAACTTCCAGACACTGCGCGACGACGTCTTCATGCTCGCCAAGGACGGCACGGTCACCGGCAACCGGATCAACCCGGTTCGTTCGGCCTGCGCGATCCACGTGGGATCGTACAACCAGAACCGGGAATCGGTCTATTTCCAGCAACAGACAATCTCGGCCGAGGGCTTCAGCGGGATCGCCTTTTCGACCAACGTGCCGCACACCGTCCGCGGCCGCGACGGGACCCGCCAGTGCCGGGACTGCCACCTGGCTGACACGGGTGACAACAACGCGCAAATGGCACAACTGCTGATGCAGGGCACCAACACCATGAACTTCATGGGCCGCTGGACGTGGATCGCTGCCGGAAAACACGGGCTGCACGCGGCCGAGGTGACCGAGCGGGAAGAACCGCAGGCGGTCATCGGAAGTTCGCTGCACGAACTGGCGTTCCCCAGGCACTTCGAGCACCACGTGGCGGACCATCGCAAGTTGCACGTCGAACACGAACATCACGGCTACGATGTCCTCGACCAACTGCTGGACCGGATCCGACCTCACCGCACCGAGATCCTCAGCATCCAGCACCGCGGCGAATACCTCTACGCCGCCTGTGGAGCCGCGGGATTCCGCGTCTTCGACATTGCCAACATCGACAACAAGGGGTTCTCCGAGCGGATTGTCACCGCGCCGGTCTCACCCCTGGGCCAGAAACTCTACGTCAAGACCCGCTACGCCACCGCGGTCGCCACTCCCGCCACGACCGCACCCGACCCGACACGCGAACCGAGTCGCCGTTCGGCCAACCAAGAGGGCGTCTCTCCTCACAAGCGGCTGGTGCACCTAATGTACGCGTTCCTCTACGTCACCGATCGCCACGAGGGGCTGATCCTGGTCGGAGCCGGGACACTGTTGGACGGCGACCCGACCAACAACTTCCTCAAGCGGGCCGTGACGTTCAATCCCGACGGAATCCTCAACGGGGCCCGCTCGATCACCATCGCCGGCACCTGCGCCTACATCTGCTGCGACGCCGGCCTGGTCGTGGTCTCGATCGACAATCCGCTCGAACCCCGGGTCACCGCCGTGCTGGGCCCCGACGTGCTCGAACATCCCACGTCGGTTCAGATCCAGTTCCGTTACGCATTCGTCTGCGACGACCAGGGCCTGGCGGTACTGGATGTGACTGACATGACTCAACCTCGCCCCGCCGCACGGCTCAAGACACACCACGCCCACAGTCTCTATGTCGCCCGCACCTACGCTTACCTGGCTGCAGGCAAGCACGGGCTGGTGATCGTCGATGTCGCCAACCCGCTCAAGCCACGGGTCGACCAGGTCTTCACCGCCGACGGGGCAATCAACGACCTCCACGACGTGAAACTGGGCGTGACCTACAGCAGCCTGTTCGCCTACCTGGCCGACGGCCACAACGGCCTGAGGGTCGTGCAGTTGACCTCGCCGGCGACGCCCGGCAGCGGGGGCTTCCGACCGCGTCCCCAGCCACGGCTGGTGGCCACCATGCCGATGCACAAGGGCGGTCACGCCCTGGCACTCTCCAAGGGTATCGATCGAGACCGGGCCGTCGACGAGGCGGGCAACCAGTTGTCGGTCTTCGGCCGCGTCGGAGCCCGTCCCCTGACGCTCCCGGAGCAACGGAAATTCTATCTCCGCAACGGACGCCCGTGGACCGTCCCGTCGATCGGCCGCAATCCAGACATCAAGGACGCCCACGCCCGCGAGCAGAAACTGCAGCGGGATCTCCAGCGGGTTTTCCCGGCCTACCAGCACCCGAGGAAATGGAAAGCATCACCGTGAGGCCGATTTGGCGGGCGGCCACGCCTTGATCGCCATCTCGACGGCCTGAAACGCCCTGGTCACCTCCGCCGGGTCGAAGTTCCCGATCGGGGGCAGCAGCTTCGACAGGTCGATCTCGACCGTCTTCGACGGCCCCTGCCGCGGTTCAAACAACCCCTTGGCCACCGGCTGGACGGGCCGCTGTGGAAACACCAGCACGTGCCCGGCTTCTCGAAGCGCCTTGAGTTCCTTGGCGTCTCCTCGGCCCAATTCGCCGAAAACCACTTCGCAGGCCCACACCAACTGGCGGGACGACTCGTAGTCGAATCCTCCGGCAACCCCAGCCCGTGCAATCTCCAGCAGCACCCGTCGACCGTCTTCACGGGTCAAGGGCCTCCGCTCGAGTTGTTTTGCCTGGGTCGTCAGCCATGCAGCGGTGGCCAGCGTCGTGCGAGCCAACTCCTTCCGACTTCCGAACGGTGTCTTGGCCAGGACATCGCGGACCTGTTTCCACTGCGCATCGAACTGGTCTCGCTGTTTCGGTTGCCCGAGTGCCACTCGGGCCAGGACAGTCGTCCATTCCCGGAGAACCGGGCGTCCAGGAACCCCCGCGGGATTGGCCCGCCTCTGCCGCCACGCCGGCACTCTCAGGTCATGGTGGCAGGCGTAGCATTCGAACTGAGCCAATTCAGGCCAGCCGCCGCCGCTGGTCGCCCGCTGGCTAAGACCAGCCGTCAACTCCAGCGACTGGGCCAGTGACACCAACGCTCCGACCAACATCAACTGTGTCCTGTGCAGGGAATCGAGCCGAAAGCTGTCGGGGCTGAAGAACGGATCGGCAGTCTTGGCCAGGAACTCGCTGCGGGATTTCCCTGCCTCGCCGTCACTCTTGCCGGCGACCGACCGCCAATGCGTCGGCATCAGTGCCACGAAGGTCGCAATCTCGAAACCCGGAAGCGGGGGGTGACCGGCGGCGTACATTTCGTGAGTCACCACGCGGCCCCGTGCGATGTCACCGATGTGGCAGGTGCCACACAGTCGCGCCTTGTTCGACGGCGTACGAACATCAACATACCCGTGCTGTTCCCACTTGACCTTGGGATCGAGAAATCTCCACGGACGCTTCGGGTTCAACGGCGGCAGGTGCAATCGAAACCACCCATCGCGACCACTGTCTTTCGAGGCCAGATCTCCCCCCGGCCCATGACACCCCTCGCAGGTGATCCCGAAACTGACATCCGTCTTCCTGTGCCATGTCTCGTTGACCAGGTGCTGGTCGTCGGCGGGCATCAGGGCCCGGGGATATCCGGTATGACACGACAGGCACCGCCTGTCACGGTGCACGGCCTTGATGTTCATCAGGCGGCCCATGTCGACCGATCGCTTGTTGAACAGCACCGCGTAGGCCTGGTGGTGCTTGTCCTTCCGAGCCCATGTCAGGACCTCGTTGTCCAGGATCCAGTCGCCGCTGGGACTCGGAAGGGGAAGATCCTCATTCCCCTTGCTGTCGTGACTGCGGCCATGACATCCGACACAGGCGGTGAAGCCGACCACGGCGCGGTGCGGCGGCGGGTCTCCCTGGGCATTCGATTCGCCGCCGGTGCCCCCCAGCACGAATCCCGCGATGACTATCGACAGCATCCACTCTCGTCGTCGCAGACGACTTCTCGAAATCCAATCCATCTACTTGGCTCCATCGCTGTCATTCAAGGCTGATCGTATCACCCGAATCGCCCGGTCGAACTGCTCCAACGCCACCGGCGGAGTATCGACATCGGCGCCGGGTCCACGCAGTTGTGCAGCACTGTCGTGGCCATTCGGAAACCGCAGCACGTCTCTCATCCTGGACAAGGCACCGCTCAACGCACGGTCGACCGCCTGACGACGCTCACCGGTCAACCCGGTCGCCTCCTTCTGGCTCACCTGGAACGAAGAGAGTGCCAGGTACAGCTGTGCGGCCTGATCCCAGTCGACAGGACCCCGATGGCTCTCGGATTCGGCAACCAGTCGCCGGGCCAGCCCGTCGAGGTCCTTCACATTGAAGGTGCGCTGATTGAGTGCCACGGACCACTTGTCGAGCTGGGCGGCCAGCGCGGCGGTCTCTGTCTTCATCCGATCACGATCGGGCACCACCACCGAGAGAGTCAGTTTGTCCACATTATCCAACACCGTGGTCAATTCGGCAGCCGGGACAGTCGAATCGATCGGCAGCAACGACTCGATCATCGAACGTTCCCATCTGGACCACCGGAATTGCCCGAGACTCCAATCCGGTCGCCTCTTCTCCTTCTCCGTCGGTCGCCGCCAGCGGGCATCTCGCAGGTCATGGTGACAGGAAAAACACCGGGTCTCGGCCAGTTCCGGCCACGGAGCCGACCCGGTCGACGCCGCCCGCCAACGAGACAACTCGGCTCGAGCCCTGAGAGTCTCGACCTGGCCGACCGCCCACAGCTTCAGTTCCCGCAACGTGCCGTCGGCGGAGTCGGGACGTCCCGCATGCCGCTTCCGATCGGCGGAGTCGTCCCAGTGGCGAGGCAGGTTGGCGTGGTAAGCCGACATCTCGAAATTCAATCGTGGGTGACCGGCGGCAATCAGGTCGTGGTTGACGTCTCGACCCGGACCCCCGACGTGGCAACCGGTGCAGGCTCGCGTCCTCATCCTGACATCATCGGTGTCATAGAAACTCAGGTCCGCCGCCTGCACGAGCTTGACCCGGGGCCAGTCGGACCGAACGTGCCTGGCAATCCACAGGCTGGCCGGTCCATGGCACGACTCGCACGACACGCCATCGGTGGCCAAACGCTGATCATGGCCGGGTCTTCCCCCGGAGACAGGCGGCAGAGCGTGACAGTTCAGGCAGGTGACGGCCTCGTGAGCCGGCTGCTTGTATCTCAGGGCCCGGACCATCCGTCGAGACCGCTCGCCCAACAGCACCGTATAGGCCCGAGCGTGCTTGTCTCGCTGGACCCAGTCACTGTACGAACTGGTCCAACGCGGTCCGCTGCCGTCGCCGCCGTGGCAATTGGCCGCCGCACACGAATTGGTTCCGACGTAATGGGCAACATCCTGGGCAAGCAGGGTGCCGGCCGTGGCGGACAGGGTCACAACGGTCAACACGATCACTGACAGTTGGTCGCAGGAAGTTTTCGGGTGCCTGTTCATCTCGATGTCCGCCTCAAACAGGGAATCGCATCGTCTGATGAAAACCCTATCGACACGTTGCGGGTCAACGCCTGCTGACCGATCCGCCATCAGCAGGCAATGTGGTCGGTGTCGAACCGCCGGACCGCTTGCGGCCGTCACGATCGTGATAAACGTGACATTCGACACAGTCCGATCGGGCCCCGATCGTCGCACGGGCAAACTGCTTGGCCGTCGGTCGGGCGGCGTGACAGTCACGACACTCAGCAATCGACGGCATCAGGATGTCGGAGGTCTGACGGCTGACTTCCACGGCTCCATGGCAGTCAGCACACTTCATCACCCGATGACTGTCATGACGGAATCGGCTGTGAGACATCCAGCGGTCAGGAATCTCCGGAGACACCACTTTCCAATCGTCTCCCGATTCGTCGATCACATGACAGTACCGACAGCCACCTTTCGCCTCGTGACCAAATAACGTGTGCACGTGGTTCTGCACAACTGTCTCCGCCGCCCTCACTCTCTGGCCAACCGTTTTTGCCTGGGACGGATCCAGGGGCGCCCGCCCGGCCCGGCCCGGGAACAGGCGGCCGGTTGTTTCTTCGGCCCGATCTCCGCCAGCCCGCAACCCGCCGTCGCTCTCCTCAAGAGCAGCCAGCGTGAACTGTTCAGTGAACCAACCGCGGACGAGATCGGCAGTGACATGCGGCGCCTGACGACCGGGATCGTTGCGGTTGTCGAACAACAACGGATGACACTCGCGACAATGAGAATCAAACCGCACCGGTTTCATGTAGGCGCCCGAGTCGTCGGGCTGGTGGCAGGCATTGCAGTTCTTCGAGAAATCGACCGTCTTTCCGTCCTGGTTCCTCAGTCCGACAACCAGTTTCCCGCCGGCATCCCGCTCCACCTTCAGGTGAGCCGCATGATTGAACCGAATGGCGGCCCTGTCACGAAACACCCCATCCCCGGATTCCGGGTCCGCGGCCGCAACCGCCCAGACACCATGCCCGGGTCCCGGACCGGTGCCGCCGGCAGCGTCCTGCACCAACCTCTTCAAAGCGAACTCCGGATGAGGATGCTCTCCATCGGATTCGAACGACGTCACCGAATGCACAAAGGCCTTCGAAGATCCGGTGGACGTCTTCAGATCCCGGTGACACCGCAGACACTGAAGGTCCGTAACACGGGCCAGTTGTTCATGGTGACGGTGTTCGCGGTGACAATCGGCACACGAAAGCCCATCGTGCCCGTGACCGGGCACCTGATTCTCGTGGTGCAGAGCCTCGTCGTGACACGCCAGACACTTGGAATTGTCGATCGATCGGACGACTTCGGGATCGACCCAACTCATCAACCTCTCGAGCGGCGCCCACGTGGTGTGACACGCCTGGCAGTCGTTTTCGATCATCCGGTGTGCGATTGAAACCGGACCGGCAGCAAAGACCTCGTGGTGACCGCTTCTCCACTCCGAACCAATCCAGGCTGCAGCCACGAACGCCATCACCACGGCACCCCAGGCCAGGCGTCGTCGCAGAGGACGCCGACTTCCGCGATGGAAGTCGACGTGGACCTGTTCGGCCAATTCACGACTGGATGGCAAGTTGTTCATCTGGTTGATCTCGCACGGCCCCGGCCGTGCCCCTCGAAATTCACACCACCTACCATTCCCACGGAACCACCCTCAAGCTCATCACCACATGGGCAACGAACAGGATCAGCAGTGCCGCCGAAACAGGCACGTGCAGATACAGCCAGCCGTGCAACCATCGATGGATGGTCGTCAGGCGATGCAGCTGGCCGCGTCGATCGCAGAACTCTTCGAGTTGATCCAGCGGCTGGTGCAACTCGGACGGCAGGTCAGCCCGCATCTTCCGGAATGCGGCCCGGCGGCGATCGGCTCGAGACAACGGTGCGTTGTGACTCGATGAAAGTCCCAGGAACGGACGGACGGTCTTCAGGTAAAACGTCTTGAGTTCATCCGTCCGGATCACCTTTCGCTCCTCAGACGCCGGCTTGGGAGCGGGACGTTCCTCCTTGGGCAAGGATTTCTGGGTGACCGGTCTTGCGGCCTTCACCGGCCCACCCGGCGATTTCGATGTCTTGGCCGGCTTCCTGGCCGGGGCCGCCGCCTGCCCGCGAGCCATTTCGAGCACCGACTTAGCCGGTTTCTCATCAGGCTTGGCCGACTCCTCGCCACCACCCTCGGCGGGGGCCGCCTGCTGGGCGCGTGCCTGTTCCAGGACAGACATCGCCGGTTTCTCATCAGGCTTGCCCGACTCCTCGCCACCACCCTCGGCGGAAGCCGCCTGGTGGGCGCGTGCCTGTTCCAGGACAGACATCGCCGGTTTCTCATCAGGCTTGCCCGACTCCTCGCCACCACCCTCGGCGGAGGCCGCCTGCTGAGCGCGTGCCTGTTCCAGGACAGACATCGCCGGTTTCTCATCAGGCTTGGCCGACTCCTCGCCATCACCCTCGGCGGAAGCCGCCTGCTGAGCGCGT
>Ga0310120_10000394_pt1 | contig 34865 bp, 31 predicted proteins | sample CB27_AW_983_MG_FD_203506 | JGI IMG/M metagenome (GOLD analysis project Ga0310120, IMG submission 203506) | Marine microbial communities from Western Arctic Ocean, Canada - CB27_AW_983 | ecosystem: Environmental > Aquatic > Marine > Oceanic | place: Canada: Western Arctic Ocean | collected...
CGTCTTGCCGTGATCTACGTGTCCGATGGTCCCCACGTTTACGTGGGGCTTCGTCCGCTCGAACTTCTCCTTGGCCATCGCGTCCTCTCGTCCTTCCGTGAGTGTGGCGGAACGCCCTTCGGCGTCCCTTACTTCGCGTTTCTACTACCTGTCCTACCGCGCCACGATCGAGTCGGCTACCGAGTCCGGCGCCTGATCGTAGTGCGAAAATTGCATCGTATAACTGGCCCTGCCCTGGGTCATGGAGCGCACTGCGCCCACGTAGCCGAACATTTCTGCCAACGAAACCTCTGCGGTGATCACCTGGGCACCGCCGCGCATGTTGATTCCCATAATCTGACCGCGGCGGCTATTCAGGTCACCTTGAACCGCACCTCTATATTCCTCTGGAGTTACAACCTCTACAGCCATGATGGGCTCCAGGAGGACGGGGTCCGCCTTGCGGAGCGCATCCCCCATGGCTATGGCGGCCGCGACACTGAAGGACCGCTCGGAGGAGTCCTCGTCGTGGTACTCGCCGTCCAGAAGCTTCACACTGACATCGGCAACGGGAAAACCAGCGAGCATCCCGCTCTCTACGGATTCGCTGCAGCTCCTCTCGATTGCGGAAATGAAGTCCTTGGGGATGGACTCACCCCGTATCGCATTCTTGAAATGGAATCCTTCGCCTCTCTCGCCGGGAGTCACCTCTAACGTAACAACACCGAATTCACCCGAGCCGCCTGTCTGCTTGACGTATCGGCCTTCAACGGTGACCGATCGAGTTATCGCTTCTTTGTAGGCGACTTGCGGTCGGCCAACATTCGCGTCTACCTTGAATTCTCGCAGGAGCCGCGATGAGATGATCTCAAGATGCAGCTCACCCATGCCCGAGATGATGGTTTGACCGGTCTCGCCGTCAGTGCTCACCTTGAATGACGGGTCTTCAAGAGCAAGCCGTTCCAACGACCCCGAGAGCTTCGCCATATCGGCGGTCGTCTTGGGCTCGATTGCAATAGATATAACCGGGGCAGGAAACTCGAGTGATTCCAGAACAATTGGGGCGTTGACGCCGCAGATCGTATCCCCCGTAGCCACACCCTTGAGGCCAACCGCCGCGACGATATCCCCTGCGTAGACCCCCTCGACATCCTGGCGCTTATTGGCATGCATCCGCAGAAATCGTCCGACTCGTTGCTTTTGGCCACTACCCCCGTTCAGGAAGGTCTCACCGCTCTTAGCGGTTCCGGAGTAGACCCGGAGGTACGCAAGATAACCGGCATGCTTGTCGCTCACTAGCTTGAAGACAAGCGCGGAGAAAGGCTCATTGTCGTCGGCTTTTCGGGAGACAGTGGCGCCGTCCTTCGGACGAATGCCTTCGATGGGAGGTACATCGACCGGAGAGGGGAGGTAATCAATAACCGCATCCAGGAGGGGCTGGACACCCTTGTTCTTGAATGAACTACCGCACAACACCGGCACGACCTCAAGGGCCAGAGTGCCACGACGCAGTGCGCCCACGACACTCTCTTCACTGACCTCGGCACCTTCCAGATAACGGGCCATCAGATCATCGTCGAACTCCGCAGCCGCTTCGACCAATTGCTCTCGGGCCTTGTTCGCGGTCTCGCGCAACGTAGCGGGAATCTCATCGGCGCGGAATTTCGCACCGAGGCTGTCGTCCTCCCAGTAGAGCGCCTTATTCCGGATCAAGTCGATCACGCCTTCAAAACTTTCTTCTGCGCCAATCGGGAGTTGCAGCGGGATGGCATTGGCCCCAAACCGCTCACGAATCATCTCAACCGCTCGGGGAAAATCTGCCCCGATTCGGTCCATCTTGTTCACAAAGGCCACCCTCGGCACACCGTATTTGTCGGCCTGTCGCCACACAGTCTCAGACTGAGGCTCGACTCCACCGACTCCGCAAAACACAGCCACAGCTCCATCTAGAACGCGAAGGGAGCGCTCCACCTCGATAGTAAAATCGACATGACCGGGCGTGTCGATGATGCTCACTCGGTGGTCCCTCCACTCACAAGTCGTCGCGGCAGACGTGATCGTGATGCCACGCTCCTGCTCCTGCTCCATCCAGTCCATTGTTGCCGCACCGTCGTGAACTTCCCCGATTTTGTAGTTGACGCCGGTGTAGTAGAGAATGCGTTCCGTTGTCGTCGTCTTGCCCGCATCAATATGCGCCATGATGCCGATATTTCTGATTTTTTCGAGTGGCGCTGTTCGCGCCATCATTTAGCCTCGTCACTGCGAGTCAACCTTGGCTTTCCGAAACTCGCGCTTCCCCATGGAGCGCCCAATTCAGACAGCGGCCCTAGCCGCACTACCATTTGAAGTGAGCAAAGGCCTTGTTGGCGTCCGCCATCCGATGGGTGTCTTCCCTCTTCTTTACACTTTCACCGCGTTCATTAGCGGCATCAATAATTTCGTTCGCCAGACGCTCTTTCATGCTCTTACCGGGCCTTGCCCGGGAGTAAGCCGCCAGCCACCGCATGGCCAGGGACGACGCCCTCTTGGAAGATATTTCCGTGGGAACCTGATAGGTGGCACCGCCTACTCGACGCGACTTCACCTCCAGCCTGGGACGAACATTCTCGAGAGCCCTACGAAACATCGCCAGGGCGTCGCTCCTCATCTTCTGCTCAATTTCTTCAAAAGCGCCATAGAGGATCGACTCGGCCGTGCTCTTCTTGCCATCGCTCATTAAAACATTAATGAACTGCCCAACCATCTTGTCACCGTGTTTCGGATCAGCCGGTGTTTCCCGCTTCTGTACTACTCGACGTCTCGGCATTTCTTATCCCTGTGACTCTATATATGAATAGTTGGCAAGCTATGCGTCCCAGGAGGGTCGCTATTTCGGTCGCTTAGCTCCGTACTTCGAACGACCCCGATTACGCCCGTCCACGCCGGTCGCGTCCAAAGTCCCTCGAACAATGTGGTACCGAACGCCGGGAAGATCCTTGACTCGCCCCCCGCGAACCAGGACAACCGAGTGCTCCTGGAGGGTGTGACCGACACCGGGGATATAAGCGTTGACCTCATTGCCATTGGTCAAACGAACACGGGCAACTTTCCTCAATGCAGAGTTGGGCTTCTTGGGCGTTGCGGTAAAAACACGCAAACACACTCCCCGCCGTTGCGGGCACTTGGCCAAATCTGGCGAACTGGTTCGAGACTGCTTGGGCTTACGGCCCTTGCGTATCAGCTGTTGGATTGTCGGCATGCCACCTCGGCTTCATGTTTCGCTCGCCGGGATCCGGCGGCGTCTCTTACTATTCGATTTCGGGCCATTGGCCGTTTCGGTTTCTGGCTATTGGCCGTTGTTTTTCTCCGGCTCGTCGCACCGCCGGCTTGCTGTCGGGTTCAGAACATTCAGCGTGGCCCTCAGGCCAACTCCAGAGACAAGAATCCACCGTGCCCGCGTCTCGGTTACGAAGGGAGCGGAGAAGGCAGGCGAAAATTTCCTATCTGCCCACTGCAGAACCGCACAATACGGCTCGTGCAAACCACGAAGACTGCAGGTCCAATCGATTAACTCTTGCCTGCAGACTCGCTTCCTCAGCTAGCCCCTCCGAAATCCGGAGGCGGAACGCGGAGATGCAGTCTCCTGTTCCGAAGCCGCCGCATCTTAGCGACCTGTTAGTCCATGTCAACGTCAACCGGCCTACCGGGCTCGCGGCCTGCGATCCGGCTCCGCCCAAGACGACTACCGAGGCCTTTTTAGCCCAAAAAATGGCTGTCTCTAGAGCGCTCGAGAGACGATTCCCCGCTCGAACAACGAGGTCCTGTCCTCCCCGTTTTTGCTCTGAGCAGGGGGCGGGGCCTCCGAGCAGGGGATGTACCGCGCTCAGTCGAGCGGACGGTCGGGGTGGAGACTGCTCCCTCACCCCGACCTGCTCGCCGAAGAATACGCTCTCAGCCATCGAGCGGGCTGGGGTCGAACTGGACGCTCGCTTCGTCGATTCCGGTCTCCGCCTGGGCTCTCTCTCCGAACGGGTTCGCTGAACCATCCGCCTTTTCCACGGAGACCTCACCCTCTGGCGCCTCTACCTGAATTCCGAGCCCCTGGTACATATCAAGCCCTGTCCCCGCTGGGATGAGCCGGCCCATGATGACGTTCTCCTTGAGCCCGCGTAGCTTATCTGTCTTGCCCCAGATGGCGGCTTCAGTCAGCACCTTGGTGGTCTCTTGGAAGGATGCGGCCGAAATGAATGACTCGGTGGAGAGTGACGCCTTCGTAATGCCCAGCAGCTGGGGCTCGGCCGAAGAGGGCTGCTTACCCGCTGCTTCCAGTGCCTCGTTGGTATCGCGGAATCGCGACCGCTCCACGTGTTCACCGAGCAGAAAATCACTGTCCCCCGCATCGGTAATCCGAACTTTCCGCAACATCTGACGGACGATGACCTCAATATGCTTGTCGTTGATTTTGACGCCCTGGAGGCGATAAACCTCCTGCACCTCGTCTACGAGATAGGAAGCCAAAGCCTTCTCACCCTTGATCTTGAGGATATCGTGGGGATTCGAGGAGCCATCCATCAACGCCTCACCCGCTCTCACTCGGTCGTTCTCATGCACACTCACGTGCTTACCCTTGGGAATCAGATATTCATCAGGATCACCGCCTCCCTCCAGCGGAGTCACCAGAACCCGACGCTTGCCACGGACGTCCTGACCAAACGAGACGATGCCATCGATCTCGGCCACTACCGCGCATTCCTTGGGTTTGCGGGCTTCGAAGAGCTCCGCCACACGCGGAAGGCCGCCGGTAATATCTTTGGTCTTACTCGCTTCCCGCGGAATCTTGGCAACAACGTGTCCAGCACCGACCGCCTCGCCCTCTGTCACCGAGAGAAAAGCATTCACGGGCAGAAGCGATCGAGACTCGGATTCGCCGTCCAGGCCCTTGACAACCACGCTGGGCCGCAGACTCGGATCCTTGGATTCGATAATGACCTTCGAAGAAACCCCAGTGAACTCGTCAACCTGCTCCTGCATGGTCGAACCTTCGACAATATCCAAGAACTCCACGCTGCCCTGTATTTCGGAAATAATTGGGCTTGCAAATGGGTCCCAATCAAGAAGGATCATTCCGGGCTGGACAGCATCGCCCTCTTTCACCCTCAGGGTTGCCCCATAAACCACCGGATGTCGCTCACGCTCCCTACCGCTCGCATCAACGATTCCGATTTCGCCGTGACGACTCATCACGGTACTCCGGCCTTCGGTGTCTTGGACATTTCGAATGCTGTGGAACCGCACTTCGCCTTCGGTTCCCGACTCCGCATGTGACTGCTCGGCGCGCCGAGTCGCGGCGCCACCGATGTGGAACGTCCGCATGGTCAACTGGGTTCCGGGTTCGCCAATCGACTGAGCCGCAATCACTCCAACCGCCTCACCTAGATTGACCATCGTACCGCGGGAAAGGTCGCGCCCATAACACTTGACGCAAATCCCAAACGGCTCTGCGCAAGTCAATACCGAGCGCACCATCACTTTCTCTACGCCCGCATGCTCAATGGCCCGAACTCCATCTTCGTCAAGTTCGTCACCAGCCGCGACCAAAACCTCGGAGTTAACCGGATCGAGCACATCTGTCGCCGCGACGCGACCTAGAATTCGCTCTCCTAGGGGCTCGACGATATCGCCACCCTCCACCAGAGGGCTGACCTCAAGGGCATCTTCGGCGCCGCAATCTGGGCCCCGCACGATCACATCCTGCGAGACGTCCACCAAACGGCGAGTCAGATAACCCGAGTTGGCGGTTTTGAGCGCAGTGTCCGCAAGGCCCTTCCGCGCACCGTGGGTCGAGATGAAGTATTGGAGTACCGATAGCCCCTCACGAAAATTTGACGTGATCGGCGTTTCGATGATCGCCCCCGAAGGCTTCGCCATCAGACCGCGCATTCCGGCCAACTGCCGCATCTGCTGGGTCGATCCTCGAGCTCCCGAATCAGCCATCATGAAAATTGCGTTAAAGCTTGGCACCGTCTGCTCAACTCCCGCCGCATCGATCACTGTGTCTTCGGCGATACCGGCAACCAACTGCTCTGTAATCTTCTCTGTGGCCTGGGCCCAGATATCAACGACCTTGTTGTATCGCTCACCGTCGGTGATCAGACCCTCCTGATACTGGTCGTGAATCTGAGACACTTCGGCTGTTGCTTCGGCGAGGAAGCGCGGCTTGTCGGGCGGAATGACCATATCGTCGAGACAGATCGAGATACCGGCCTTCGTCGCATGGCCATACCCCAGCGTTCGAAGCCTATCTGCCAAGAGTACCGTCGCCTTATCACCCAAGCGTCGATAACACTGGTCGATCAACTCACCCAATGCCTTCTTGTCCATCATCTGATTGATAAATTCGAATCCGATATCGTCGGGCACAATTTCGCTCAGCAGGATCCGCCCGGTCGTGGTCTGCACCATTTCGCCCGCCATGCGCACATCAATCATCGCGTGGATATGGACTTCGCCCGCGTCATAGGCAATGCGAACTTCCTCGGCGCTGGAAAACTTCAGGCCCTCTCCTCGGCTTCCAGGCATGTACCGGCTCATATAATAAAGTCCAAGAACGATATCCTGGGTGGGCCCGATAATAGGCCGACCGGTCGCCGGGCTCAGGATATTATTCGTGGACATCATCAGAACGCGGGCTTCGATCTGTGCCTCGACAGAAAGCGGAACGTGAACCGCCATCTGGTCGCCATCGAAGTCCGCATTAAAGGCAGCACAGACCAGAGGATGCAACTGAATTGCCTTCCCCTCGATCAACGTCGGCTCGAAAGCCTGCATGCCCAGTCGATGGAGCGTCGGCGCGCGATTCAGGAGCACGGGATGCTCCCGAATGACGTCTGCAAGAATATCCCAAACCTCGGGACGCTCGCTCTCCACCATCTTGCGAGCTGCCTTGATGGTGGTCACGTACCCCTGCTGCTCGAGCCTTGAGTAGATAAAAGGCTTAAAGAGCTCCAATGCCATGCGATTGGGCAAACCACACTGGTGCAGGCGCAGTTCTGGGCCCACCACGATGACGGATCGGCCCGAATAATCTACGCGCTTGCCCAGGAGGTTCTGGCGAAATCGTCCGCCTTTACCCTTCAACATATCGGACAGAGATTTCAGCGGGCGCTTGCTGGGGCCGGTAATGATTCGGCCTCTTCGGCCATTATCAAAGAGCGCATCGACCGCTTCCTGGAGCATCCGCTTCTCGTTGCGAATAATCACCTCGGGAGCGTTGAGTTCCTGGAGTCTCTTGAGTCGGTTGTTTCGATTGATCACTCGCCGATAGAGGTCATTGAGATCGCTCGTTGCGAAACGACCACCGTCCAAGGGCACCAATGGACGCAGGTCCGGAGGAATAACAGGGATCACTTCCATGATCATGAACTCCGGTTTATTGATATCGGACTCCCGGAACGCATCCATTACCTTGAGGCGCTTGGCCACCTTTTTTCGCTTGGCCTCGCTCGTTGCCTCCCGCATTTCCTCCCGCAGCGTTTCACACTCGGCATCCACGTCGAGTTCCGCAAGCAATTTCCGCACAGCCTCGGCGCCAATCCCATACTCAAAGGCATCGCGGCCATACTCTTCACGCAGTTCAATCAGCCTCTCGTCGTTGATCAACTCGCCCTTGATCAGCTCCGTATCCTTGGGATCTATTACCAAGTAGGCCTCGAAATAAAGAACCTTCTCCAAGTCTCGGAGAGTAATCTCGAGAATATTCCCAATTCGCGAAGGCAGTGACTTCAGAAACCAGATATGGGCAACCGGTGACGCCAGTGTTATGTGCCCCATCCTCTCCCGGCGCACTTTCGACTGAATTACCTCTACGCCGCACTTTTCACAAACCACTCCACGGTGCTTCATGCGCTTGTATTTGCCGCAGTTGCACTCGTAGTCCTTGACCGGGCCAAAGATCTTCGCGCAAAAAAGCCCATCCCTCTCCGGCTTGAAAGTCCGGTAGTTAATGGTTTCGGGCTTCTTTACCTCACCGAATGACCACTCCCGAATAATATCCGGTGCCGCGAGCGTGATTCGGAGGGCATTGAAGCTGAGGGGATCCTTGGGTTTTTCAAATAGATTGTAGAGATCGCGCAAGGTGGCTGTCTCCTATCCGATCTGGGTTCCGGGATGTTTCCCCGCCTTACTCAGCGGTCCATCGCCGTTGAAACGCAAGTGAGGCTATTCCTCGATCATCTCGACATTCAGGCCGAGCGCGTGCAGTTCCTTCATCAAAACGTTGAAGCTTTCAGGGAGGCCGGGCTCGAGGGTGTTCTCGCCCTTCACGATGGATTCGTAAATCCGCGTTCGGCCGTTCACATCATCGGATTTCACTGTGAGGAATTCCTGCAGCGCGTGGGCAGCGCCGTATCCCTCAAGCGCCCAAACTTCCATCTCGCCCAGTCGCTGACCCCCGAATTGGGCCTTGCCGCCCAGGGGTTGCTGGGTCACCAGGCTGTAGGGCCCGATGCTTCGTGCGTGAATTTTGTCATCTACCAAATGGTGAAGTTTAAGCATGTAGATGATACCCACCGTCACAGCCCGGTCGAAGACCTCTCCGGTCTTTCCGTCGAAGAGAACCATCTGCCCATTCTCGGGTAGGTCGGCGCGGCGAAGTTCCTCCTTGACTTGACTCTCGCTCGCACCATCAAAGACGGCCGTCGACACGTGGATACCCTTGGACACATTCTTCGCGATGGAACGCAGGGCGTCAGGACCAGCCGTTTCGAGATGCGCGCTGATACCCGGATCCGAGTGAATCTCCTGAAGTTTCGCCCGCAGAACCTCGGGGTCTGCCTGCTCTTCGGCAAGTTTGGCCACCATATGACCGAGTCCGTGGGCCGCCCATCCGAGGTGCGTTTCAAGCACCTGACCGATATTCATACGCGACGGCACGCCGAGAGGGTTGAGAACAACATCCACAGGGCTGCCGTCGGCCAAATAGGGCATATCCTCCTCGGGAAGAATCCGTGAGATCACACCCTTGTTGCCGTGGCGGCCAGCCATCTTGTCACCCACCGAGAGCTTCCTCTTGATGGCGAGGTAGATCTTGACCATCTTGAAGACGCCAGGAGGCAACTCGTCGCCCTTCTTCAGGCGAGCGATTTTCTCATCAAAGACGGCCTTGATCACCATGGCTTGGTCTTCGATATTCGCAAAAATGCGATCGATCTGATCCTGAGTGACTCCGTCGGAGACCTGGAGTTCTCTCCACCTTCGATCGGGAATTGCCTCGAGCAGTTCCGCGGTGATTACATCTCCCGAGCGTACCCATTCAAGGCCCCGGCGTTCGTCACCGATGGTATTCGCCGCCTGCTTACCCACAATGGCCGCAGAGACGTTCGTAAATGCACCTTTTCGTATGATCCTTATCTCGTCTTCTTGATCTTTCCGGAGGCGATCGATCTCTGCATCTTCAAGCGCCTTCGCCCTCTCGTCCTTTTCAACGCCTCGACGAGAGAAAACCTGCGCGCCAATCACCGTACCAATAACACCCGGCGGCACCTTGAGCGAAGTATCACGAACGTCTCCAGCCTTTTCGCCGAAGATGGCTCGCAACAGCCGTTCTTCAGGAGAAAGCTGGGTCTCTCCCTTGGGCGTGATCTTGCCCACGAGAATATCGTCCTGCCTGACCTCCGCACCGATCCGAACGATCCCTGCCTCATCGAGGTCATTCAGCGCATCTTCACCCACATTCGGGATGTCGCGGGTGATGTCCTCCTTGCCGAGTTTCGTATCTCGGGCGACACACTCAAACTCTTCGATGTGAATCGAGGTAAAGAAGTCATCCTTGACGATTCGCTCGGAGATGAGAATTGAATCCTCGAAGTTGTAACCACCCCACGGCATGAACGCGACCTTCACGTTGACGCCAAGAGCCATTTCGCCGCGATCCGTGGCCGGACCGTCCGCAATGACCTGACCCTCCTTGACTTTGTCCCCGGGCTTAACGATGGGAGTCTGATTTATGCTCGTGTTCTGATTTGAGCGCTGATACTTGATCAGATTGATGATGTCGACGTTGGACTCGGCAGGATCCGTATACATCGGCTTGAGTACGATCCTCGAAGCGTCCACAGACTCGACCATGCAGTCCCGCTTCGCGACGACCGTCACCCCCGAGTCCCGGGCAACCACTGCCTCCATTCCCGTCCCCACCAAAGGAGCCTGGGTCCGGAGAAGAGGCACGGCCTGGCGCATCATGTTCGAGCCCATTAGCGCCCGGTTCGCATCGTCGTTCTCCAAGAAGGGAATCAGCGATGCAGCAACTGATACCAACTGGTTCGGCGAAACGTCCATCATGTTTACGGCTTCAGGCTCGACCATTTCGAACTCGCCCTGCCTTCGGGCCGAAACGCGGTCGAGTTTAAACCGCCCATCTTCGTCCAGAGGCGCATTCGCCTGGGCGATGGACATTCTCTCCTCTTCCAGCGCGGAGAGAAAGGTGACATCGCTCGATACCTTGCCTCCCTCGACTCGCCTGTAGGGCGTCTCGATAAAACCCATGTCGTTGACACGAGCGAATGTGGAAAGCGAGGCGATCAGGCCAATATTCGGACCTTCAGGCGTTTCAATTGGGCAGATTCGTCCATAGTGAGTCGGATGAACATCTCGAACCTCGAAGCCGGCTCGCTCCCGAGTCAAACCTCCGGGGCCAAGCGCCGAAAGTCGGCGCTTGTGGGTCACCGAGGACAGCGGGTTGGTCTGATCCATGAACTGGGAAAGCTGGCTCGATCCGAAAAACTCCTTGATGACGGCGGTTACCGGCTTGGAGTTGATCAGGTCGTGGGGCATCAGCGTTTCGATCTCCTGAAGCGACATTCGCTCCTTGATCGCGCGCTCCATGCGCACCAAGCCGATTCGGTACTGGTTCTCGAGTAGTTCGCCAACAACCCGGACGCGCCTGTTCCCCAAGTGGTCGATATCGTCCACGCGCTTAGTCGCGTCGGTCCCGTTCTTCAGGTCCACCAAGTACTTGACTGCCCCGAGAATATCGTCACTGCGGAGAGTAAGAAGGTCAGCAAGGCGAGTGGAGACCGGTTCCTCTCCGGCCTTCTGGCCATCGGTCACCGTGACATGTTCTTCGCTGTCGAAATCGAGTTTGTGGTTCAGCTTCAGACGACCGACCAGCGAGAGGTCGTACCGCTCCGCATTAAAGAAGAGGTTGTTGAACAGATTCGTAGCCGTTTCCAGGGTCGGCGGATCACCGGGACGTAGTCGGCGATAAATCTCGATCATCGCTTCGCCCTGGCTCAAGGTTTTGTCGGCAATCAAGGTGTCGCGAATTGCAGTTCCGGTGGTCAACGGGTCCAAGAAGAGCAGAGGGAATTCATTAATTCCCCGCGACTTGAAGTCGTCGAGGTGCTCCTGGGTCAGTTCCTCGTTGCACTCCATGAGGACTTCGCCAGTCGTTTCATCAACGATGTCCACGGGAGCTACCCGCTTAACTGCATCGACCCGGATCAGGTCGCTGGGACCGACAGCGATCCATTCAATTTCAGCAGCCCTGAGTTTCCGTGCGGCCGCCTTTGTGAATTTCTTATCTTTGCGAACGATGACCGTACCGGACGCGTCCTTAACTTCCTTGGTGCAACGCTGGCCAATCAGGTTTTCAGGCTTGACTTTCTTCTGGATCTGTTTGCCATCGATTTTAATCGTCTCACAGGGATAAAAGTGCTGCAGAAGGTCCTCGGGCTGATACCCCAGAGCCTTAAGCAAAACAGTTACATGGATTTTCCGGCGGCGATCTATCCGCGCAAAGACAAGATCTTTGTGGTCGTACTCGATATCAAGCCACGAACCGCGGTACGGAATAATCCGGCACGAATAGATTTTCTTGCCGGCAGCGGTCACAGTGGTGGAGAGCGTTGTGTCGTAGAAGATTCCCGGCGAGCGGTGCAACTGCGAAACAATGACTCGCTCGGTACCGTTGATCAGGAAGGTCCCGTTCTCGGTCATGATCGGAATCTCTCCGAAGTAGACCTCCTGCTCCTTCACGTCACGAATGGTCTGGGAGCCCTCGGAGTCCTCCCAGGCCACCAATCGAATCGTCACTTTGAAGGGACACGCGTAAGTCATTCCCCGCTGGAGACATTCCTGAACGTCGTATTTCGGCTCTTCCAGGGTGTACCCAACGAACTCCAGGGATGCCGTATTGTTGAAATCGCGAATCGGGAATACGGCGGCAAAAACGCTCTGCAGCCCCACCTTCTCCCGCTTCTCCATTTCCACACCCGACTGGAGGAACTTGTCGAACGACGCCCTCTGCAGTTCAAGCAGATTCGGAATGTCAATTATTTTCTTGATCTGCGCATATGACTTGCGAAGACGGGGCGAGAATTCTGAGTAGGTAATTTCGGACACTTCTGGGGACTCCCCTCCTGGCCACCTGGTCGACGAGTCCCGATGTAGGACTCGCCGAGCGGCAGACCGAGACGAAATTCGGAGATTTCGGGCGTACAGAGAGCCGAGTTGAACACTCGGCTCGTATCATCTCACTTGATGTCGACCTGGCCCCCGGCCTCTTCGATCTTCGCTTTGATCGTTTCGGCCTCCTCCTTCTCGATGCCTTCCTTCATAGCCGTCGGCACCCCTTCGACCAGGGCCTTGGCTTCTTTCAGGCCAAGCCCGGTGATGGCTCGGACTTCCTTGATGACCTGGATCTTCTTGTCGCCGAAGGATATCAGCACAGCATCAAATTCAGTCTGCTCTACGGCAGCAGCGCTCTCTCCACCCGCTGCCGGACCAGCAGCAACCGCAACTGCCGCTGCCGCGGATACGCCCCATTTTTCTTCGAGCAAGGTCGCCAGCTCTGCGGCCTCCATAACTGTGAGACCCGAGAGTGTTTCGGCAATTTCGTTCAGATCGGCCATTTTCCTTGAACCCTTCTTGTTGCGGCGGTTTAATTGCGGATCCGGCCTTTGCCGTCCCCTCCCGCCTGTAAACGAAAACTAAGCTGGACTCACGAGAGCCCTATTCTCCAAGCGCGTCTTTGCGTGCCGCTACCAATCGAGCCAGCTGACCGCCGGGCTCGTTGAGCAACCGTGCAAGCTTCACTGCTGGAGCCTGCAACAAACCCACCAGCTTGCCTCGCAACTCGAGCAAGTTCGGCAGGGTGGCGAGATGTCTCACATCGCCTTTATCCAGGGACTTGCCATCGAGCACGCCTCCCTTGATTTCAAAAACCTCATGATCCTTCGCGTACTTGACCAGGATCTTCGCCAGGCCAACCGGATCTCCGTAGGAGAGCGCAACCGCGGTCGGACCCGTGAAGTGCTCCTTCAGGACCTCCGCTTCATGCCCTTCAACGGCCAATCTGAGCAGCGAATTTTTGGCCACTCGATACTCGAAGTCCGACTCGGATTCGCTGCGAAGTTGCCCTCGCAACTCGCGCACTTCTTCCACACTCAGTCCGCGATAATCGGCCACAAAAACACTCGTCGCTCGACCAAGTTTCTCTTTCAATTCGGCGACGGCATCCGTCTTTTGCTCACGTGTCAGCACAACACAAACCCTTCAGATCAAGCGGCACTCACGACGAGGGGAGCCGACGGATCTACCTTGAGCCCCGGACCCATTGTCGTGGAAACCGTAATTTTCTTCATATAAATGCCCTTGGTAGCGGCTGGCCTGGCTCTCTGAACCGTTTGGATGAGTTCCGAGGCGTTCTCCAGGATGGCCTGTGCTTCCAGCGAGCGCTTTCCAATCGCGCAGTGAATAATTCCTGATTTGTCCACGCGATACTCCACCTTGCCCGCCTTCTGTTCGCTGACGGCCTGAGCGACGTTCGGAGTAACCGTGCCCAACTTCGGGTTGGGCATCAGGCCACGCGGACCAAGCACCTTACCCAGTCGGCCCACAACGCCCATCATATCAGGCGACGCGATGACCCGATCGAAATCCAGCCAACCCTCTTCCTGGATTTTCTTGGCCAGATCGTCTCCGCCGACAAAGTCTGCACCTGCATCTCTAGCCTCTTGCTCCTTGTCTCCCTTAGCGAACACCAGCACCCTCACTGTCTTGCCAATCCCGTGAGGAAGCACGATTGCACCACGTACCATCTGGTCCGCGTGCTTTGGATCCACCGCCAAGTTGATAGCCAGATCGACGCTCTCATCGAGGCTCGTGTCCGGAAAGCTCTTGATCAACCCAATTGCTTCTTCCAGGGTGTACAGCTTGTCTGAGTCGATCAGCTCAGCTGCTTTCTGATAGCGTTTACTTCGACGTGCCACTTCTCTCAGCCCTCCACTTCCAGACCCATGGACCGTGCGGTCCCGGCAATAATCTTCTTGGCCGCTTCCATGTCCCAGGCATTGAGATCTGCCTTCTTGATCTCTGCAATATTTTCCAGGTCTTTCTGGCTCACGGTTCCCACCTTGGTTTTGTGCGGTTCGTCCGAGCCCTTTTTGATCTTGGCAGCCTTCTTAAGGAGCACTGCAGCCGGGGGAGACTTGAGTTCGAAAGTAAATGAGCGATCGGCGTACACCGAGATCACAGCGGGAATAATCAAACCCGCTTGATCTTGGGTTCGCGCATTAAATGTCTTGCAGAACTCCATAATGTTGACGCCATGCTGACCCAGCGCCGGACCGACCGGCGGAGCAGGATTCGCCTGTCCAGCCGGACAGTGCAACTTGATTATGGCAACGATCTTCTTGGCCACTCGATCTTCCCTCCAGGGCTTCACTCCGGTGCTATTTGCCGGAGCTCAATGCTCGGCGCGTACGCCGTAGCTCTATCTCAGGCCTTCTCCACGCTTGCGTAGTCCAGGACCACAGGCGTCGCGCGCCCGAATACTTGCACCATCACGCGGAGTTTCTCTTTGTCTTCCATCACTTCGTCCACGTAGCCCGCAAAATTTGCAAACGGGCCTGTAACGACCCTCACTGCTTCACCGTCTTCAAATCGAATGAGCGGCTTGGGCTTAGCGGCCCCTTCCTTCATCCGTTGGGTCATGCGCTCAACTTCATCTTCCGAGACAACCGGCGGATCCGTAGCGTTACCTACAAAGCCTGTGATTTTCGGCGTGCCTTTGACAACATGCCAAGTCTCGTCATTTAGGTCCATGTGCACGAGGATGTACCCGGGGAAGAACTTCCTCTTGGAAGTCCGCTTATTCCCCCCCACCGTCACGACAACGCTCTCCTCCGGGATCAAGACTTCGTCAAACTTCTCCTCGAATCCAAGGGTCTGCGCTCGCTCTAGAAGCGACTGTTTGGCCCGCGCCTCTTGGCCCGAGTAGGTATGGACGATGTACCAATTCTTAGCCATGCCTCTCGCAATCTCCTCCATCATCTCAAGTCCAGAACCTTCCAACTTCCCAAAAGCGACTAGCCGAGCAGATACTGCATTATCCGGCTGAGCAAAAAATCAACGAAGCCCAGCGCGGTCGTGACTACCGTAACGATTGCAGCGACTCCGAGGGTGCCCGCAATCGCTTCGGATTGGGGCGGCCACGTAATCTTCTGGTACTCACCCTGCACGTCCTCAAGGTATACCCGAGTGTCTTTTACCCATTCGACAGGATTCACTGCCATATTCAATCCTCAGGTTCCCAGTCGCATTCGCGACAACTCTGCGCAGTTTAGAAATTTTGCTTCGTTATTTTTTTTGATGCTGGCAGGCGCGGAGGGACTCGAACCCCCAACCCCCGGATTTGGAGTCCGATGCACTACCAATTGTGCTACGCGCCTTCATTACACAAGCCCGGTTGTCCAGATCCGCTTCTACTTGCTGCTTGATTCTCTACTCGATCACCTCAGCGACGACACCGGCACCGACCGTGCGGCCTCCCTCGCGGATCGCGAAGCGTAGTTCCTTATCCATGGCGATGGGCGTAATCAACGTCACCTTCATCTCCACGTTGTCCCCGGGCATCACCATCTCAGTACCTTCCGGAAGCTCGGCCACACCCGTCACATCCGTCGTCCGGAAGTAGAACTGAGGACGATAACCGTTAAAGAACGGAGTATGACGTCCCCCCTCGTCCTTCGTCAAAATATAGGCCTGAGCCTTGAACACAGTATGCGGCGTGATCGATCCGGGCTTCGCGAGGACCTGACCCCGCTCGACATCATCCTTACCCGTACCGCGAAGAAGACAACCCACGTTATCCCCTGCTTGGCCCTGGTCCAGAATCTTACGGAACATCTCCACGCCCGTGATCGTCGTCTTCGTCGTGTCCCGAACTCCCACGATCTCAACTTCGTCGCCCGTATGAATGATGCCCTGCTCGATACGCCCGGTCACAACCGTTCCACGACCCGTAATCGAAAACACGTCCTCGATCGGCATCAAGAAACTCTTGTCCAGTGCGCGCTCGGGCTCCGGAATATACGAATCCAGCGCGTCCATCAACTCGTCGACGCAAGTGTTCGCGGCGGCGTCATCGGGCGACTCGAGAGCCTTCAATGCGCTCCCCTTGACGATCGGAATGTCATCGCCCGGGAACTCATAGTCCGTAAGAAGCTCGCGAACTTCCATCTCAACCAACTCAAGGAGTTCTTCGTCATCCACCTGGTCCACTTTGTTCATGAAGACCACGATAAAGGGAACGTTCACCTGACGCGCCAACAACACATGCTCACGAGTCTGGGGCATCGGACCGTCGGCCGCCGAAACCACCAGCACTGCACCATCCATCTGAGCAGCACCCGTGATCATGTTCTTCACATAGTCAGCGTGACCGGGGCAATCTACGTGCGCGTAATGACGAGCCTCCGTCTGGTACTCCACATGAGACGTCGCGATCGTAATCCCGCGCTCTCGCTCTTCCGGTGCCTTGTCGATTTGATCGAAAGGAGTGAAATCCGCCAGTCCCTTATGGGCCTGCCGTTGGGTAATCGCAGCCGTCAGCGTCGTCTTGCCGTGATCTACGTGTCCGATGGTCCCCACGTTTACGTGGGGCTTCGTCCGCTCGAACTTCTCCTTGGCCATCGCGTCCTCTCGTCCTTCCGTCTAAATCGCTCTTGATCGTTTACAGATGCCTGGTTCAGCGGTCTCGCGCTCAGCCGGAGCACCCATTGCTATTTTGAAGCTGCTATTTTGAAGCTGTCATTCTGGAGCTCACGAGCGGGCTCGAACCGCTGACCTCGTCCTTACCAAGGACGTGCTCTACCACCTGAGCTACGTGAGCAGATCCCGCTATCCGTCTCCCTGACCGTCTCCCTGAGTGGGCACCCTCTTACTTTTTACTTTGGTCTTTGGTTTCGCCTCACGAATCCGGGGTCTCTGCCACCTCACTCAACGGTGATCGCGCCCGCTTGATTCCGTCGGCTTGAACCTTTCCTGCCAGGTACCTATTTCTCTTTCTTTGAATCCTGTGAATCCTTTGAATGTTCCTGGCTGGATCAACCGATTACATGTACCAGAGCGATTGACTCTCACAATTGATTTTCATGACTCTTATAATTCTTATATTTGGAGCGGGAAACGGGGCTCGAACCCGCGACCCCGAGCTTGGAAGGCTCGTGCTCTAGCCATCTGAGCTATTCCCGCGAGTAATTGTCTTTTCTCTAGCCCCAGTCTTCTTCCCGCCGATGCGAGCCGCGTCGGTGCGAAGTCTTGATCCGCAAACCGGCCCTGGCTGAGCGCCGTTTGCCTGTGAATTGTCTGTGCGCTGTCTGGCGGTTGCCTAGTTCTTTCAGCGGGTGGTTAGAGATGGTGGGATGGTGGAGAGGGGAGGATTCGAACCTCCGTAGGCATATGCCAGCAGATTTACAGTCTGCCCCGGTTGGCCGCTTCGGTACCTCTCCCTTTTACTGCCTCGAGGGGCGTGTAGGTGCCGTGTTCAGTGGTTGGAGCACCTAACTGGCTGGCCAACCTTCGCACCGAACCCCCTAAAATCCTCAGCGATGAATGCCATATTTTCCGGTGATGCCGCCGCTCTACCGACCTATGGGTCCTCTTCGATTTGTTTTCATTTCGTTTCTTGGGTTTCGCTCCAACCGACCTCACCGTCGACTCGAAACACTCACCCTCTTTTCCTGCTCGGATTTTCCCGCTCGGAAACCCTGCTCAGAATTCAGAACCCAGATCGCGCCCCGCACACCGTAATCAGAGCGAGACAGACCACTACGCTCAAGGTCCATCATCGAAAAATCGAAAGTTCATGATCGGCTGATGGTTTACCCGAACCCAAAGGGAGTGCTTCGCTTATTCGCCTTTTATTTTGCTGGAGCGACTGACTATGTTTTTTGGAACGACTGACTATTTTCTTGGAGCGACTGACAAGAATCGGGCTGCCGCCCTAGACCTCTCAAATATCTCTCAAAAAGTCCTCTCAAAACCACTTACCGGCGTCCCGCACGACTCCACCCTTGGCGGAGCTGGCGAGGGGACTCGAACCCTTAACCTTCGGATTACAAATCCGGTGCTCTACCAGTTGAGCTACGCCAGCCACGACCCAAGGGGGAACTATAACGGAGCGGCCCCGTCCGGCAACCTCCATGGGTCGGCCAAATGCTCTTATCGGCCCGAATATACACAGAAATCGGACGTGTTCTTTTAGGCCCGCTCAAATCGTTTGTCCCCGGCCATGGTCGAAGTTGTGTGCTCACGCCCTCCCAACGAGGCCCGATCAGCCAGATCCCACCTCCCCGACTCGTGCCGATGTTCGCCGCAGAACCTCGTATAGAAGAACAGCTCCCGCCGTCGCCACGTTGAGCGAGGCCACATTCCCGTGCATGGGGATCCGAACCGGATGATCGACCGCGGCCTGAACTCCTCGACGCAAGCCCCTCCCTTCGGCGCCCAGAACCACCCCCAGATCGCCCTCCAATAGCCGATCGGGCAAGGTGAACAGGTCCATATCCGCTTCCGGATCAGCTGCAACTATCCAGAATCCCTCGCTTTTCAGCTGTTCAAGAGCTCGAACCAGATTGGTCACCCGAGCCACTGGAAGCCACTCTATGGCCCCCGCACTGGCTCGGGTCAAGGCGGGGCTGAGGGGAGGAGAGCGGCGGTGCGTCATAATCAGGCCACCCGCACCGGCGGCATCCAAAACCCGGGCGATCCCCCCCACGTTCTGCGGATCCTCGACACCGTCCAGGATCACGAAACGTCGCGTCCCCTGCTTCCCCCCAACGGCTTCGCACAACTCTGCCACGCCGCCCAGTTCGGGGAGCGGGCCCGCCTCTAGGATGGCTCCCTGGAGCCCCGTATCCCCCAACTGCGCGATTTCAACCAACCGAGCCGAATCGGTCTCCACCACCGGTAATCCCACATCCCGGGCCAGGCCGATCAGCCTCTCCAGATCGGGCCCCACCCCTCCGTTTTTAACCAGAAGCCGGTGGAGGCGCCGGCGGCCCGCGCGAAGGGCCTCCTCGATGACATGCCGGCCGTGAAGACGTTCTATGTCCCCGGTCGCGGATTTTCGCCGCCGCTCAGTTCGATGGGCCATGGGAATCCTTCGACTCGGAGGTAGAGCCTTTCGGCGAGGGGCGCGACTGTAGCGCGAACTGCCCGAAGAGCGGATCGGCACTTTTTCGGCCGACGAAAGCTGACCTTCCGGGGCGACCAGACCCCCGCCCGGTTGATTCGGAACCCCGCGAGTCGGTATGCTGGCACATCAATGAAACGCCACGGCACATACAAACTCAGCTATCGAAACCCCGCACCGACGCCCTCCCTACTCGACCCCTTCGGGACTGGGCTCGGTCGCTGTCAGCGCATCGTAGACTCCCTACGCTGCCAGATCCTCGATGGCGGCCCCGAGCAGTCTCTCCGGGTCCGTCAGGTCTTCTCGACGCCTCGGGAAATTTTTCGCTTGGAAATTGAGGAATCCGCTCTTCACTACTACCGAACCACATTACTGGATCGAAACGCCCTGGAGGACCTCCTGGAAACGGAAGGGGTCCGGGAGAGAATCCTCGATAGGAAGGAACCCTGAGGCTCCGAAGCGCCGACTTCCGAAGTGCCTATCATAGATGGCAGGAGGCTGGCAGCTGGCTCTGTGCTTGGGCCAGCCCTGATCCGGATGGTGCCCGGGGCAGGACTCGAACCTGCACGGCACTAAGGCCAGACGATTTTAAGTCGTCCGCGTCTACCCATTCCGCCACCCGGGCACTGCCCATCCTCGCAAGTCTATACTGACCAGCGACATCAGCCTAGCGCCGAATATCGCCCCTCGGCGCCGAGGAATCTATTCTAGCCGCCGGGAGTCGCCTTGTTTCACGGAAAACGAATCGTCGTTGTCATGCCCGCGTACAACGCGGCTCGTACCCTCGAACGGACCTATCGCGAAATCCCCCTGGATCTCGTCGATGAGGTTGTCGTCACCGATGATGCCAGTTCCGACGAAACCGTCCAGGAAGCCCGAAGGCTGGGCCTCAAGACCCTCGTGCACCGAAAAAATCGCGGCTACGGGGCCAACCAGAAGACCTGCTACACCGCGGCCCTGGAGTTAGGAGCCGACGTTGTCGTTATGCTTCATCCCGACTATCAGTACACTCCCAAGTTGCTTCCCGCGATGATCAGCATGCTCACCGACGGCCCCTTCGACGTCGTGCTGGGCTCTCGCATCCTGGGCGGCGCCGCGCGCAAGGGCGGCATGCCCCTTTATAAGTACCTCGCCAATCGCACGCTCACCGCCATCCAGAACCTGCTTTGCGGCGCCAAGCTTTCGGAGTACCACAGCGGCTATCGCGCCTTCACGCGGCCCGTCCTTGAAAAACTGGCCTTACTCGAAAACTCCGATGACTTCGTTTTTGACAACCAAATGCTTGCCCAAGCACTCTTCCACAAGTTCGAGATCGGCGAAATCTCATGCCCCGCGGCCTACTTCGAAGATGCGTCGTCGATCAACTTCAAGCGCTCGGTCCGCTACGGACTGGGTGTCCTTTTGACGTCGCTACAATTTTTCGCACATCGCCGGGGCTGGCGATCGTCGCCGATATTCGACGAGAGGGGCCGACGACTTGGATCCTGCCCTACGAGAATCGACGAACTCACGGCCGATCTCGCACCCACAGAGAGGGATTGAAACCGGGTCCGCAGATACCCGAGGGAACCCGGTCTGAGACACGCGCTACGCCCTGACTGCGCCCTGACTATGCCCTGACTATGCCCTGACTATGCCCTGATCAGGGGGCGACCAGGGCTCGCACTGCTAGGGCTAAGCCGCCGGCCGGGCCTGGCTGGGTCTCACGCGGAAGGGTGCACTGGGCCCGAGGCCGAGATGCTCGTTTCCGGTCGATTCTCGGCAACATCGGACTGGATCAGTTCGCGAATGGCCGAAGTGCAACCGCCGCAATAGGCCCCGGCTCCGCATCCACGAGCCACCTGGCCCACCGTGGACGCGCCTCCGCGTACCACCCGACGAATGGTTCGATCCGACACTCCACTGCACTGGCAAACCAGCATTGCTTCGGCTCCTCGTTTCCTCGGCCCAATTCACGCCCCAACCGATTGAGCCCATTCTGGCGTATTAAATTTGAAAAGCAATATCAATTTCGAAATACCGAAAATCTTAAAAAAGCCTTCACACTTCGCTCTGCCTAGGGGCCGGGAGCGGGTTTTGGAGGCGGCGACCGGATTCGAACCGGTGATCAGGGCTTTGCAGGCCCGCGCCTTACCACTTGGCTACGCCGCCTTCTGGCCTCCCCCTTCCGGCTACGCCGTGGAAGAGGCCTGAATAAAAGAGGGATCAAGGAGTTACCAAGCCGGCTGGCCGGCGTCAATCGTCCCAGGGCGGAGCCGGCCCCAATGTCCCGGGCAGCCGCACCCTCCGAGCCCCCAAAACCAGGAAGAAGCCTCCTGCCTCGGGCTCCACCCCACCCAGGAATTCTGCCTGGGCGCTATGAGAGAATCGCGCAGGCAAGCCGCCCCCGACTAGATTCGCCTTGACCTGGCAAAGCAGCGCCCCATCCCGGGGAGACAAACGCAGGGATTCCACCAAAAGGATCTCCCGGCTCCCATCCGAAAGGAGCACCTCGCCCGTCTCCATTTCGAGATCCCGCACGAAGAAGCCCGCCTCCTCCAGTTCAATCTCGCCACGGAAATGGCCGATCCGGACCACGTACTTGGCTTCCCCGGGCAAATAAACCACCGAGCGGTCAAATTTCTCCCGCAGCTTTCGGTTCAAAATCGGCTGCCCCTCGTGACTCCAGCGGGCGTCGTGATGGAGTACCAGCCCGAAGGGCTCGAGAGGGGGCGGCCCGGGCGGACTTCCGGCACCGACCTTCTCTTCCAGAGACACGCTTTCTTTGCTCAACGATCGCACTCCGCGCCCTCGATATTCACCAGGGCCAGGGTCGGTGCAACATCCTCGAGCGTCTGCCCGACGAGCATCGCCGGCAGAGCCTGAGCGTGAAAGAAGCTCGGCGCCCGGCAGCGCACCCGCCTGGGTGTACTCCCTCCATCGGAGATCAGCGAGAACCCGAACTCTCCGTTGGCCGACTCCACCCGCGTACTCCCCTCGCCCGGAGGCACGCTTGGGCCTCGCGCATAGGCCGAAGCCAACTCGATTCGATCGGCGAACGCCCCAGTCCCTTGGTGGGCGTCGTTGCGGTCGAGCCAAGGGTCGCGAAGCCTGAATTCGCCGGGACCCAAAGCCTCCAAACGAGTCACGCACTGGGCCACCATAGAGAGACTCTGGCGAATCTCCTCCACGCAAACGCAGTAGCGGTCGAGATTGTCGCCCACCAGCCCCACGGGCAAATCGAAGACTAACTCGTCATAGACGAGGTAGGGCTCGCTTCGCCGCAAGTCCGAAGCGACCCCAGCCGCTCGGAGTGTCGGACCGGTCACCGCGAAGGCGAGACACTCCTCGGCCGACAGCTTGCCTCGTCCCCCAAGTCGGTCGATGAAGACTCGGTTCTGGCCCAGGGATGTATCCAGTTCCTCTAGGTCATGCAGCACGCGCTCAAGCTCAAGGCGGGAGAGAGCTCCGAATTCTGGGGGAAGCCCGGAAGAGACCCCGCCCAGGCGTACATAGTGGTGCATCGTGGGCGCCCCGGAGAGTCGTTCAAGAAGGCTCCAGAGTCTCGCGCGAGCATTCAAAGCCCATGACCCCTGGGCACCGGCGCCGAGAACCCGGGCAACCGTGGCAATCCGTCCAAGGTGGTCGGCCGCCCGGCCCAGTTCCCCCCCCAATACACGCAGCCAGGCCGAGCGCAGCGGTGCTTCCCAGCTGAGCATTTTTTCCACCGCCAAGCAGTAGGCGGTGGACACCATCATCGATGAGTGCGACTGCAACCGCTCCACATAGGGGATCGCTTGGTGCCAACGACGGTCCTGCACCTGAGCCTCAAAGCCCTGATGCCCGTACCCGAGGCTGACCTCCAGGGCAAGAATCCTCTCCCCGTCGAGTTCCACCCTCAGACCCAGAGCGCCTCGGATCGCCGGGTGATGGGGGCCGAGTTCGAGGGAATACGGATCGCGATTCAGATCCAAGTGGGCTGTCCCCGCCAAGGCCTCTGAGCGATTCTGCTCCCGACGCGAACCGGGCGTCCGTTGGGCTGCGTCCGCCATCAGAGCCCCGGCTCCTCGGGAAGACCCGGTGCTTCACCTCGAAGCGGATGACCCGAAAAACCCTCAGGCAGAAGAATACGACGAAGATCAGGATGCCCTTCGAAGGAGACCCCGTAAAGATCCCACACCTCCCGCTCAAGCCAGTCCGCGCTAGGCCAAATGCCCGCCATCGAATCGACGCGGGGTGCCCGATCTGGCAAAGCGACGCAGACGAGCAGGCGGTAGTGCCATTCGGGCCACACAAGCGAATAGCGAATTTCAAGGCGCGGACTTTGGGGACTGGGCGCGAGAGCCGTCAGGTCCCACAGGACCGCCGCCCCCAAGACTTCGTCGTTCAGCAGCCGCCCCATCACCCGTTTCAGATTGTCCTTTTTGACAGCCACTCGATTCTCGCCCTTGACCTCCTCGACGAAACTTTCGAAAGCATCGGGTGCCAGCACCTTGAGCCGGCTCAACACGGGGGAGTTACCGGGGGCATCACTCAACGGTCGTCATCCCTGAGCCGGCCCTTCAGCAAGGCGGCCGGCACCAAGAGCGCGTCCATATCGAAAATCAGGCTCCCTGGATCCGAAGCCGCGATTTCCACCAGGGGACTCATCACCAGGGCATCGGCGGGACAGACCTCCTCGCAGAGGCCACACTGAAAACAACGACCCATGTCAATCTCAAAGCGGTCGATCCCAGTCGCCGGAGCCGTGAGCACCGGATCCTCGACTGCTTCAAGAGTGCCCTGTTCGGCACCCGCCTCGACGCGAATGCACCGGGTAGGACAAATTTCCTCGCAAAGCCCACAACCCACACAACGCGGACGGCCGCCGTCTGTCACGAGAGTCGGCATTCCACGCATAAACGCCGGACGTTGGTAGGGTTGAAGGAGACGGGGGTCTCGGGCAGCATCCCGGCGTCCGCGAGAGAAGCGTCGGCCAGCTATCCACAACCCGAGCAAGAACCCCGGCAACCAGAGTCGCTCAAGCAGGCTGAGCCGCTCACTTCGCCGAACTTCGATTACGCCACCGGGCATTGGGAGCAATGTAGAACGGCGCCGCCCGTCATGCGAATGCCCGGCCGAAGGTTCGGGCAATTTCCTGGCGAACCCGTTCATCGAGACCCAGCGGCCCACACCCCAACTCCCGGCCAACCGAAGTCATTTCCACGTCCTCGAGACCGCAAGGAACAATCGCGTCAAAACCCGAGAGATCTAGGGTCACATTCAGCGCAAAGCCGTGATACGTAACCCAGCGCTGGAGGCCAATTCCGATAGAAGCGATCTTGCGTTGGGCAAGCTCCTCCCCCCCCCGTTCTTCAGCCATGAATACTCCCGTTCGGCCGACCACCGATCGACCTCGCAGCCCGAGTCGCTCAAGGGCTTCGATCAATGCCGACTCCATCCTGCGAAGAAAGTGATGAACGTCGAGTTCTCCTCTCGCCGCGAGGTCAACGATCAAGTAGCCCACCAACTGCCCAGGAGCGTGATAGGTCACGTCTCCCCCGCGCGAAACCTCGTGGAGACCGATCCCCCGATCCGCCAGGATCTCGCGGGAGACCAGGAGATTCGCTTCCCGACTGTTCCTGCCCAGGGTAATCACCGGCGGATGCTCCAAGAGGAGGAGCCTGTCGCCCGAGACACGATTCTGGCGACCTTCGACGGCCTTGGCCTGAGCTTCAAGCCCCTCCGAATAAGCGACTCGGCCCAGCCATTCGACGCTCAGGCGCGACTCCACAGGGTTCACCGGAGGGCTCGAATCAAAGGTCGTACTCGGCTTGCTCGAGCCCTTCACGAATCCTGTACAAGAAACCGTTCGCGGGAGCGCCGTCCACCGCGCGGTGATCGTAGGAGAGCGCAATGTGCATCATCGGGCGAATCACGATGGCGTCCTCCCCCGCTAGTGTCCGAACCACGGGCTTTTTCACCATCTCTCCCATGCGGACAATGCCCACCTGGGGCTGATTGATGATCGCGAAACCGTAGAGATTTCCCTTTCTGCCGGGATTCGAGACCGTGAATGTCCCCCCTTGCAAATCATCGGCGGATAGCTTTTTCGTCCGTGCCCTCTGCGCCACTTCGTCGATGCCCGCGGCCAACCCGGACAGGGAGAGTCGATCCGCGTTGCGCACCACGGGCACCACGAGACCTTTCTCGGTCTCTACTGCCAGCCCCACGTTGATATTTTTCTTTTCGACGATGGCTCCCTCGACCACCGAGGCGTTCAAGGCCGGAAATTCCTTCAACGCGCGCACCACCGCGTAAACGATGAAGGGCAAGAACGTAAGACCAAAGCCGTTCGCCGCCTCAAAGGCCACCCGCCGCGCCGCACGCAGGGCCACCACCCGGGACATGTCGACTTCGGTCACGGTTCCCACATGGGGACTGATGTGCTTCGAGTAGACCATGTGCTCGGCGATAATGCGGCGCATGGGCGACATGGGGATCACTCGATCGCCCTCGACCGGCGTATACGCCGGCCTTGAAGCCCGGCTGCCGGACGGCCGCGATTTGGAGGACTGTCCCGAAGTTGGGGCGACCGGACCAGAACCCACCGGCGGAGCGGCCGGTTGCCCGCTTGCCGCCCAGCCCTCGTCGGCCTTCGGGTCGGGATGGGTCTGGGCCTGGGCCTGGGTATGGCGCAAAACATCCTGCTTGGTAATCCGCCCGGCGCTGCCGCTGCCTGCGATCCCATCGAGGGAAACCTGACTTTCGTCCGCCAAACGGCGAGCCACGGGCGTGGCGCGAGCGGCACTCGGCCCGGGCGCCGGCGCCGTTTTGGACTCCGGGCGAATTCCGGGAGCCCCTGCAACCGGGGCCGAAGGGGCTAGAGGGGCGGAAGGGGACGCCGGAGATACCCCGATCTGCGCCCCGCTCGCATCCGGATCAATCTCGGCCAAGCGGGCCCCCACCGGCACCACATCGCCCTCAGCGGCGAGAATCTCCACCACGATCCCTGCCACCGGCGACGGAATCTCCGCATCCACCTTGTCGGTGGTCACCTCGACCAGGGGTTGGTCGACTTCGACGCGGTCCCCCGCCGCAACCAGCCATCTGGAAACCGTCCCCTCGACCACGCTTTCCCCAAGCGCGGGAAGTTCGACCCCTGTTCTCATTGCCTTGCTCCCCTGATCGCTCTAGCCCTCATCTCACCGGGCCTCCATCGCCCCGGGTCACCGCACAGCCCGCACCCCGGGTTCCCCCTCAGCTTTCAGGGGAGCGCCCGGGTGCGGATGTTACGCCGGTTTCTACACCCGTGGACCTCTTCCCGAAGAACCGAACCCCGCCGGACGCCTCACGGCGACTTGTGGACCGACCCACGGATCTGCGCTCTCAATTTCCTCAGACCATCGAGTAACGCCTCGGCGCGGGGCGGGCAACCCGGGATAAATATATCCACAGGCAGGAGCGTTCCGAGACCTGGGCTCACCGCATAATTATCACTGCCCCCCCCCGAACAGGCACAATTCCCGAAGGCAACTACCCACTTGGGATCCACCATTTCTCTGTGGAGACGGCGAATCGCGGAGGCTCTTTTCGCTGTCACCGGGCCACTCACGATCAGGAGATCCGCGTGGCGGGGCGCGTAGTGGGGAACTCCGCTCCCCAGTTCGTCGAGATCGGGCCGTGGGCCGATACCCGTCTCCATCCCCGCTGCCCCACAGCAACCTCCGGTGAGAAAGATCGGCGTCAGCGAGTGACTCCTGGACCAATTCAAAGCGCTCTCCAGCCGGGTGGTCCAACTTGCGGCCTGGGGCAACGCGAGCTCCCGCTCAGCCCTTTGGGTCGCCGCCTCGTCCGCTCCCAACTGCCTCTCCCTTCCCCTCATCTCTAGACACCCCTGCATCCCGAACTCGGAATCCGGAACGGGCTCCCGCCACACAGACAATAGCGGCTTTGTTATGCTCTCCGAATCAACTGAACCCATGCCCTTACCCCCGAACAAGAATCCAAATGCTCATGGAACAGAACCATTCAGTGGACGATTCGCTCCCGGAGATGAGCCTAACCGGCCATAGAATCGCCGCCTTGGCGGTTCATCTGTTCACCGCGAGCGGAGCAGTTCTCGGACTCTTCGCCCTCATTGAAATTCTGCGCGACGACCTGCCCGCGGCCATGATCTACATGCTTGTTGCCCTGGCGATCGATTCGATCGACGGCTTCTTCGCCCGTCGCTTGGCGGTGGAGGAGTTCGCACCCTGGATCGATGGCCGTCGCCTCGACGACATCGTCGACTACCTCAATTTCGTTATCGTGCCCTGCGTATTCATATGGCAGGCGGGAAACGTCCTGGGCCCGGCCTGGCTCGCCATCCCCGTCCTCGCGAGCGCATTCGGCTTTTCCCAGAAGGAGGCCAAAACCGATGACAACTTCTTTCTTGGCTTCCCTTCCTATTGGAACGTGCTTGCCTTCTACCTCTGGCTCTTCGAATTCTCCGCCCTAGCCGGCACGCTCTGGATCGTCGGCCTCGGAATCGCGGTATTCGTTCCCTACAAGTACCTCTATCCCAGCCGACTCACTAATCCGGCACTGCGCCACTTCACTAGCTATTCGGGCCTCCTGTGGGCGATTGTGCTGGGATGGACCGCCCTCAATCCGGCTACCGCCAGCCAATACCATGTGGCCGAGTTGAGCCTCGCCTACCCGGCGCTCTACCTCGGCCTCTCCTTCAAACTTGGCGGACTCCATCGCGGTTGATGGGTCGCGTCCCATCCTCCGCAGACGGCACCTAGGTCCTCATGCAGAACCCTCCCAGCCCCGCTTCGCCCGTTGGCATCCTCCTCGTGAATCTGGGGACGCCAGACTCCCCTTCTGTCTCCGACGTTCGGCGCTACCTACGCGAATTCCTCAGCGACCCACGGGTCTTGACCATGGCCCCCCTAAGCCGCTGGCTGCTTTTGAATCTGATCATCCTGCCCTTTCGGCCGAGCAAAACCGCCCAGGCGTACTCCAAAATCTGGCGCGACGAAGGCTCCCCGCTATTGATTCACTCACTTGCCCTGGCCGAGGCCCTCGCCGCTCGCCTGGGCGAGGGCTTTCGCGTAGAACTTGCCATGCGCTACCAGCAGCCCAATATCGCATCCGCCCTCAAGCGACTGCAGGCCGCCGGCGTTCGGCGTGTTCTGCTATTTCCGCAGTTCCCCCAGTATGCCGAGGCCGCTACGGGTTCGGCCGTAGCTCGGGTGCAAGAGGAAGCCGTTCGCCTGGGAAGTCCTTTTCAACTCATCACACACGGCGATTTTTTTGCGGATCCTGGGTTCATCGAGGCGCAAGCGGAGACCATGCGTCCCCTGCTGGCCGATAGGAATTGGGAGCATGTGCTCTTCAGCTACCACGGGTTACCCGAATCCCAACTCCGGCCGATCCCGGGTTGCCTATCCGAGCAAAATTGCTGCGACGAACCCGGCGCTCCAGGAAAGCGTTGCTACCGCGCTCAGTGCTTCGCCACGACTCGGGAATTGAGCCGGACCCTTCACCTCCAAGAGGGTGGCTACAGCAGTTCCTTCCAATCAAGGCTGACACGAGACCCCTGGATCAAGCCGTATACCGACTTCGTGCTCCCCGAACTCTATGCGGCGGGAAAGCGATCCCTGCTGGTGGTTTGTCCCGCGTTTACCGCCGACAACCTCGAGACCCTCGAAGAGGTGGGGATAAGGCTCCGCCAACAGTGGGAAGAACTCGGCGGAGAGCATTTCGCCCTGGCGCCCTGTGTCAACGACTCTCCAGGTTTTGTGGAGGCCGTCTCGGCGTGGGTCGCGTCTCATCTGGGAAATTGAACGCGCCGCCCATTCCCCAGATCGCCTACCCCTGATCGCCTACCCCAGTGAGCGCACCGCCGAAGTGAAGGCGCGGACGCCCTCCACCGGCGTGCTCGGAAGGCAGCCATGGCCAAGGTTGGCGATAAAGCCCCGAGCGGGGCCCGCATCCCGAGCCATCTCCTGCACCCGCTTGCGAATCGAATCGGGGTCCGCCGCCAAGGCGCAGGGGTCGAGATTCCCCTGGAGCGACACCCGGTCGCCGAAGCGCTCCGCCGCGTCGGCCAGGGGGGCCCGCCAATCCAAAGAGAGCACATCGGCCCCGGAGTCGGCCATCTGATCTACCAAGTGCGCGCCGTTATTCACGTAGAGAATGAACGGCGTGTCGTCGTTTCGAATGCGTCGAATAATTTCCTTGTGGGTCGGCGCAATCCACTCGCGATACTCCGCGGGCGAGAGCAGCCCCGCCCATGTATCGAAGAGCTGCACCGCCTGAGCACCCGCCTCGATCTGGGCATCAATATAACCGATGGTCATCTCGGTCAGGGTCGCCAGCAATTCCCGTAGCAGCTCGGGTTCGCGGTGGAGCATGGTCTTCAGGCTTGCGAAATCCTTGGACCCGCTCCCCTCTACCATGTAGGCGGCCAGTGTGAAGGGCGCACCGGCGAAGCCCAGCAAGGGAATGCTCCGACTCTCAAGAGCCTTGCGCAGGGTTCGGATGATTTCGAACACAAAGGGCACCGATTCCCGGGGATCGGGCACGCGAAGGGCGGCCACTTGCTCGGCGCTGCGCAGGGGGTCGGCCATCACCGGACCCGGTGCGAAATCGAAGTCGACCCCCATTGCCGGAATCGGAGTAAAGATATCCTGGAAGAGGATCACCGCCTCGCTCCCTACCAAGTCTATGGGCTGGAGCGAAACCGTCACCGCGCGCTCGATATCCCGGCACATCTCGAGGAAGCTCACGCCTTTGCGGACAGCGCGATACTCGGGCAGGTAACGACCGGCCTGTCGCATCAGCCAGACCGGAGGTCGATCCACCTCTTGCCCCCGACAACTGCGCAAAAAACGATCCTCGGCGGTCAATTCGGCCATCTTTCCCCTTCTTCTGCCCTCTGCTTCGAAGCTTCAGCGCGCTCCACCCCGACCTCATCATCGCCGACTACGGCCGACTACGGCCATTTCACCGGTGGGTACCGTTTCTTTGCGAAGCTGAGTGTACCCCCACCACCTCTTTTCGCCCGCGGGAAACACTTCGGCGACTGCCCTCTTCCCCAAGGACCGCTAGTCTGCTGGCCATGAAGGTTGTTCTCGCCAATCCAAGAGGGTTTTGCGCGGGCGTGGACCGGGCCATCGAAATCGTCGAACGCGCCCTGGCCCGCACCGATGAACCCGTCTACGTGCGCCACGAAATTGTCCACAATCGCCGGGTGGTCGATGACCTTCACGCCAAGGGAGCCGTGTTCGTCGAAGAACCGGATCAGGCTCCAACGGGTGCCCAGTTGATTTACAGTGCCCACGGCGTCTCGCCGGCCGTTCGAGAGGTCACGAAAAAACGTGGTCTTCGCCCGATCGACGCCACCTGCCCCCTGGTCACAAAAGTCCACCGGGAAGTCCACCGCATGCGGCGCGAGGGCCTTGACATTGTGATGATCGGGCATGCGGGCCACGTCGAGGTCGAGGGCACCATGGGCCAGGCACCCGGCGCCATGTACTTGGTGGAAAAGCCAGGAGATGTCGCGGGGCTCAAGGTACGGGACGCCTCGCAACTGGGCTGCGTCACCCAAACCACCCTTTCAGTGGACGATACTCGCGAGGTCATGAAGGCCCTGAAGGCCCGCTTCCCCTCCATAGAACTGCCCCGACGAGACGACATCTGTTACGCCACCCAGAACCGACAGAACGCGGTCAAGGAACTCGCCGCTCAGGCGGAACTGGTCCTGATTGTCGGCGCCCCTGCCTCCTCCAACAGCAACCGTCTCGTTGAAGTCGCCACGAAACTCGGGGTGCCCAGCTATCTCATCACCGAGGCTGCCGATATCGACGCGGCCTGGATAGAGGGACTCGACTGCGTGGGCGTCAGCGCCGGCGCATCCACTCCGGAATTCCTGGTGGCCCAGGTCGTGGAGCACCTCTGCGCCCTCGCTGGCGACGACAGCACCATCGAATCCCTGCCGGTGATCGACGAGGGCATGCACTTCAAGCTCCCCCCGGAACTCCGGGACTGACGCTCCGAGCGGCGCTCCGAAGCAGGCCTCTTCAGCTGGAAACTTTGACCCGCTCGGAAAAATCGAATGCGAAGCCGTCCTCGGACGCGTCCACCCGCACCTTGCCCCCTTTGGCCAAGCGGCCAAAAAGCACCTCGTCCGAAAGAGGATCCTTGATTTCCCGCTGGATCAGTCGCGCGAGTGGCCGTGCTCCAAAATCCTTGTCGTAGCCTTTTTCTGCCAAGCGAACCTTGGCCGCAGAGGTCAGTTCTAGCTTGATTTTGCGTTCGAGCAACTGAGCATCCAACTCGGCGATGAACTTGTCGACGATAAGGCCCATGACCTCAGGAGCAAGGGGATCGAACTGAACGACTTCATCCAAACGATTCCTGAACTCAGGACTAAATAGTTTCTCCACCGCCTTGCTTCCGTCGCCCGCCCGATCGCCCCGGAAGCCAATGGCCTGGGATGCCATCTCCCGAGCGCCGGCGTTCGAGGTCATAATCAGGGTCACGTGCCGGAAATCAGCCTCCCTGCCCTGATTGTCGGTGAGCGTCGCGTGATCCATCACCTGAAGAAGGATGTCGAAAATGTCGGAGTGGGCCTTCTCGATCTCATCGAGCAGCAATACCGCGTAGGGGTGCTTACGGACTTGCTCGATAAGCACTCCCCCCTGGTCGTACCCGACGTAGCCCGGCGGAGCGCCGATCAAACGGGACACCGCGTGCTTCTCCATGTACTCACTCATATCGAAGCGCAGGAATGGGACGCCCAGACAATTCGCCAGTTGCTTGCTCAGTTCCGTCTTGCCCACGCCGGTGGGTCCAGCGAACAAAAACGAACCCACTGGCCGATCCATGCCGCCGAGTCCCGCGCGCGATCGCTTCACCGCCTGGGCCACCGAGCGAACCGCCGCTGGCTGACCGAAGACCACCTTCAGCAGGTCTCCTTCGAGTTCGGCCAACTGACGACTCTCCTTGCTGGCCGTCCTCTCGAGCGGAACCCGCGCCATGCGGGAAACGACCATTTCCACATCTCGCAATCCAACGGTCTTGCGCTTGCGCGCCGTGGGCCGCAGCCGAACCGTGGCTCCCGTTTCGTCCATCACGTCGATGGCCTTGTCCGGCAGAAAGCGCTCGTTGATGTGTCGAATAGACAGATCCACGCAGGCTTTGAGTGCGGCCGACGTGTAGCGAACCCCGTGATGATCCTCGTAACGGGGAGCGAGGCCTTGGAGGATGCGGACACACTCCCCCGCCGAGGGTTCCTCGATATCCACCTTCTGGAATCGCCGGGCGAGAGCTCGATCGCGCTCAAAATGCCGGTACTCCTGATAGGTCGTGGAGCCCATGCAGCGCAACGACCCATCGGCCAGCCCCGGCTTGAGCATGTTCGAAGCGTCCATGGTGGTGCCCTGCGCCGACCCGGCACCGAGCACCGTATGAATTTCATCGATAAAGAGGATGGACTTTTCTTTGGCTTCCAGGGCGGCGAGCAAAGCCTTCAAGCGCTCTTCGAAATCCCCGCGATAACGCGTCCCCGCCAACAACGAACCAATGTCCAGGGAGAATATCTCGGCACCGATCAAGTCCTCGGGCACGCGCCCCTCATGAATCCGCATGGCAAGACCTTCGGCGATGGCGGTCTTCCCCACTCCGCTCTCGCCCACGAAGATAGGATTGTTCTTGCGCCGCCGAGCCAGGATATGAACCGCCCTGTCGAGTTCCGCGCCTCGTCCAATCATGGGGTCAAGTTCAGCCCGGGCTGCTCGATCGGTCAGGTTCGTCGCAAAGGCCACGAGGGGATCGGCGGGCAGACCCTCCCCACCCTCGCCCTCGGCACCCACCCGGTCGCCATTGGCGCCCAGGGGGCCGCCGCCGGCACCGCGCTTCACTTCGCCGTGGGCGATGTAGCGCATGACGTCCATGCGCGAGACGTCCTGCCCCCGCAACAGGGTAAGCGCGTGGGAGTCGGGCTCTTGAAAGAGCGAAACCGCCAGATCGGAGATTTCCACCTCGTCCTTCTCGGCGCTTTCTGCGTGATCCAGGGCGTGCTGAATCACCCGATGGAAGGCAAGGGTCTGGAGCGTATCCACGGGATCGTTCCCGGGCACCCTCTCCAGATCCTCGTCAAAAAAGCGTTCCAGATCGCGTTGAAGTGCATCGACATCCGCGCCCGACTTCCCCAGGATGTCCAGGCCTTCGTCGGAGAAGAGCAGCGCATAAAGAAGATGCTCCACCGTGAGGTAGGCATGCCGGCGGGCGACGGCTTCGTTGTGGGCCGCCTGCAGCGTCAACTGAAGCACTCGACCGATTTCGCTCATTCTTTCTCCACCCCTGCCCGGAGGGGAAATCCGCGCGACTCGGCGGCCTTGTGAACCGCGGCCACCTTGGTCTCGGCCACTTCGAGAAGATAGACCCCTGCGACCCCGAGCCCCGAACGATGAATCTGCAACATGATCTGGGTCGCCGCAGAGGGGCCTTTTCCGAAAATCTTCTCGAGAACCATCACCACAAACTCCATGGGTGTAAAATCATCGTTGTAAAGGAGGACCTTGTACTTGTCGGGCCTGGCGACCTTTTTTCGGATCTCGGTCGCGAGCCCTCCCTCTCCTCTGGGATCATCGGGCGGATTCCCGTCCGAACCCGAACCAATGGTCACCGTCTGCCTCTTCATCGTCCCGCTCAAGCTCTCCCAATAGACCCAGCAGCTTTCCCAATAATCCCAGACCCAACCTTAGCCCCCACCGGCACATTCGGCCCGCCCCTGTTCACGCCCCAAGAGGTTAGACTGAACGACAATGGCCGATCTTGAAATGGCAGAAGGCGTGGCCTCGCTCCCTGCCGATGAATGGAACGCTCTGGTGGGCGACGAGTCTCCCTTCCTCGAATGGGATTGGCTCGCTTCCCTCGAGAAAGCGGGTGCCGTAGGCGGTAAGACCGGCTGGGAATCCAGGCCGCTGGTTGCCCGGGAAAACGGCCGCTTGGTTGCCGCTTGCCCCCTCTACCTGAAACTCCATAGCGAGGGTGAGTTCGTCTTCGACTGGGGTTGGGCGGATGCCTCCCAGCGGGCGGGCATTCCCTACTACCCCAAAATTCTGGTGGGAGTGCCCTTCACGCCTGTCACCGGGGCGCGTTTTCTCGCCGCCCCGGGAGAGGATCGCGGCCGCTGGATCGCCCTTCTTGGCGAAGCGCTTCGCGACACCTGCATCGCCAACGAGATCTCCGGCGTCCACGTCAACTTCTGCCAGGACGAAGAGCTCGACGCACTGGAAAAGTTGGACTTCCAGGTCCGATTCGGCCTCCAGTACCACTGGGTCAACGACGGCTATGGCTCCTTTGAAGACTATCTGGCCCGATTCCGTAGCAAGCGCCGCAATCAGATTCGACGGGAACGACGGGAACTCGAGCACCAGGGTGTCGTAATCGAAACTTACGTCGGCAGCGAAATCCCGGA
>Ga0310120_10000395_pt1 | contig 34810 bp, 30 predicted proteins | sample CB27_AW_983_MG_FD_203506 | JGI IMG/M metagenome (GOLD analysis project Ga0310120, IMG submission 203506) | Marine microbial communities from Western Arctic Ocean, Canada - CB27_AW_983 | ecosystem: Environmental > Aquatic > Marine > Oceanic | place: Canada: Western Arctic Ocean | collected...
ATTAGCCATCCTTTCGAATGGTTATCCCCCTCATCAGGGTAGGTCATCCACGCATTACTCACCCGTTCGCCACTCGCTCACTCCGAAGAGTTCGCTCGTTCGACTTGCATGCCTAATCCATTCCGTCAGCGTACGTTCTGAGCCAGTATCAAACCCTTCAGTTTTATTCTGGCATACCGACAGTTCATCCAGTGAACCCGCACAAAGGCGAGAACAAGGGACACCCAGCCGGCGTGTCGCGTCACTAGTTAATTACACTATTGTCAATTCACTGAACTCGCGTTCAGGTCAGTTGCACACCACACCCGGGGAGGCATGGCATGCGACCTTCTTCGCGTCACGGGCCCGAAATTTCAAAGAGCAATCTCGTAGTTCGTTACGGGACGAAAGTCCTCAGACGACCCATCAAACAACAAAAAACCCATGCGCCGGTCGAGAAGATCTCGCTCCGGTCTGGTCTGGAGTTGCCTGGGAGTGTCCCGAAGGGCGAACCACGAGCAGACCGGGATCCTACAGATCGGATCGGTAACATCAACAGCGAATTGTCAATTTCTATCAAATATAACCCCGCTGCAATTGGGGAGTTGGATCAAATTGGAGGCTCAGCCGGAGGTGGGCCCTGAGTTGGCCTTCCGATCCGGGGCGGCGGCCTTCCGATGCGGGGCCGAGAGCCATAACCAGGCCCCCAGTAGCAGTGCTGGAATAGAGGCTATCTGGGCCACCGTCCATTCTCCCGGGGCCGTACCGTGATCGGACCGAATCGTCTCGATGAGGGCTCTTGCGACGGCATACAGGCACAGAAAGACGCTGAAAGTACGCCCCGGCCGCGCCGCAAGCCTCGATCCAAGTTGCCACAGCAAGATGGCGAGAGCCGCCCCCATCAGAGAGGAATAGATCTGTGTTGGATGCAGTGTCGGACTCGGCAGACTGCCATCGCCGTGGACGAAGGAAGGGGGGCTGCCCGGGGGGAAAATAGCCGCCAGCGGCCAATCCTCGGGGCAAACAGCACCCCAGCAACAGCCGTTGAGAAAACAACCGAGTCGCCCGAAGGCGATGCCGATCGCCAGCGCCGGCGCGATCAGGTCGAGCAGGTCGCGCCAGGGTCCGTAGTTTCGCCACCTCTGCATCAGGGCGAAGCCGAGCAGTCCTCCGCCGATGGCTCCATAGAGAACCAGCCCACCTCGCCACAGACGAAACGTCTCGAACCAATCGCCACTGGCGTAGACCTGCTCGCGGAACTGTATCAGGTACCACGCTCTTCCCCCGATGATTCCGAACAAGACCAGCACCACGGTCAGATCGGAAAGGGAATCGGGGTCCAGATCTCGGCGCCTGGCTCCGCGACGAAGAATCCACAGGCCGGACAGGACTCCGAGCAGCACCATCGCTCCGTATCCAAATACGGGGAAGTCACCAAAGGGGGTCGGGATGCGAAACAGTTCTCGAAGCAGGTGCTCCTCCTTTCCCCCCTCCCTAACCGAGCGACACGGCACCATCAAGAGCGAGTTCTGCAGGATGGTCCCCAGCCGATGGAACGCACAGGGACTGACCGACGCGATCGGCCCACGCCGGAGAAGAGTCGTGCTGGATCTTCCATGCCAACGACCACGGACTTCCGTTACCCTGTCAACTGAGAGGAGACGGTCGTAGATGTTCAGCGACTCCAGTACACCGCGACGCCGGATCGCCATCCTCGGCAGCACGGGCTCGATAGGCAGCCAGGCTCTCGAGGTCATTGCAGAGTCAGGGGGCGTCCTTGTCCCGGTGCTTCTGACCTGCGGGCGCAGAGTGGCTCCGATACTCGAACAGGCGAAGGAGTACCGACCTGAACGTCTGGTCGTGATCGATCCCGATGAAGCACACCTTCTCGAAGGCGCCGGGACCGACGAGATCAGTGTCATGGCGGGGGAAGTTGCACAACTGGAATCGATCGCTGAGATGGACCTCGACCTGGTCCTCAATGGAATCACGGGCGCTGCGGGACTGCGCGCCAGCCTCGCCACCCTCGAAGCTGGAATCGATCTTGCACTGGCCAACAAGGAATCGCTGGTCACGGCCGGCGTACTGCTCCGGAGCGCGGCGGAGAAGTCCGGCGCTCGTATCATCCCTGTGGATTCGGAACATGGTGCCATCCGTCAGTGCATCACCGGTTCGAATAGAGATTCGATCCATCGCATCATCCTGACCGCTTCAGGCGGGCCCTTTCGAGGAATGACCCGTGACCAGCTTGCGACTGTCACACCAGCGGAGGCACTGCAACATCCTACCTGGAAGATGGGGCCACGGATCAGCATCGACAGTGCCACCCTGTTCAACAAACTGCTCGAAGTCGTGGAAGCTCAGGAGTTGTTCGGGATGCCTCGAGGAGGCATCGAAGTCGTGATCCATCCTCAGTCGATTGTCCACGCCATCGTCGAATTCCAGGATGGGAGTAGCATCGCACATCTGGGCGAGCCTGACATGAAGGTGCCGATCCGCGATGCCCTGCACCGGGGGCAGCGAGCGCCAGGGAGCTTCCAGCCTCTCGATCTGATCGGCCACGGGGCGTTGAGTTTCGAGGCGATCGATGGGGCTACATTTCCGGCACTGGAGATCGGCAAGGTGGTCCTGGACAACCCGGGAACCACCCTGGGGGCAGTTCTCAACGCCGCGGACGAGGAAGCGGTCGCAGCATTCCTATCGGGTAGTGTAGGATTCCTGCAGATCTACGAACTGGTGGAGAGGGCGCTCGGAGAGCACCAGCCACGCCAGGTAGAAAATCTCGAACAAGTCATCGAAGCGGATCACGTCACCCGCGAACAAGTCAGGAGCTGGAACCCTTGAATCTCTTGCTGGCCATCCTAGGCATCGGCTTTCTCATCTTTGTCCATGAACTGGGGCACTTCCTTGCCGCCAAATTCGTGGGAGTCCGAGTCGATACGTTCGCCGTTGGATTTCAACCGACCATCTTTGGTTGGAAGGCCCGGTTGCTCGCCTTCAAGTATGGCGAAACAGAATATGTCATCGGCCTGGTGCCACTCGGTGGCTATGTCAAGATGGCTGGCGAAGAACCTGGCGAGGAGCGATCGGACTCCGACGACGAATTCCATAAAAAGCCGATTCCAGGTCGACTGCTGATCCTTGTCGCCGGAGCGACGATGAACCTGATCTTCGGCTTCTTGCTCTTCATCCTCGCATTCACAGTGGGAGTCAAACAGCAAGCTGCAGTGGTCGGATCTGCAACTGCGCAGGGTCCAGCATGGACTGCAGGCATCCAATCCGGAGACCTGATCAAGAAGGTCAATGGTGAAGCCTGGAACGACTATTCCAATGTCGCCACCGCCATTGCTCTTTCGGGTGGGTCGCAGCCGGTCACCTTGACCATCGAACGCGACGAATACATTCGCCAGTTTTCCATCGACCCGAGCTGGGATTCAGATGCGGGCCGTTATCGCATCGGTATCGTCCCTGCCATCTCGGACCTGATCGTATCCGTCGCTCCTGACAGCCTCGCAGAAGCAGTCGGATTGCAAGCCGGGGATCGGTTACGGGGCGCTCGCCTTTCGATACCAGAATTGAAGGCCACCGCTTCCATCGCCTCAGGACTTTCCCCTGATCGAACCCTCTACAGTCTCTGGACCCTCAGAAACGCCACTGTCAGCGGCAAGCTGAGCCTGGATATTCTCAGAGGGGATGAATCGCTGGTGGCCACCATCGACCTCACCCCACCTGCAACCACGGACGAGTCTGTTTCACCACAATCCAGTCGAGGAATAGGGGTGCTACCCCGATCTCGAACGGTGATGGCGATCCAGCCAGGATCCGCAGCCGCGGATCTGTTCCGAGTCGGCGAAGAGATCGTCTCGATACGAAATCTAGAGACCCAGGAGACCCAGTCAGTCGAGATCTTCGATCTCCTCACCATCGGAATGGTTGCCGGCGACTCGGATGCTGAGCTGTTGCTGACCTCTCGCGATATGAAAAACACAGCCAGGGTGAATGCCGAACAACTTCGTAGATGGCTCGACGAAGAACTGCTGATCGGCTCCGGGACACGCACAGTGGTACAGGTCGGAGATGAGGCTCGCCAACTTGGCATCGATGTCGGTGCAGAGATACTCGCCATCGGTGGCCAACTCGTCGGTGCCGGAGATTATATCGACGAGGAATTCACCGAGGGAACAGAGATCCGCTGGATCGATGCAGCCAATAATCCCGCCGTTCATGAGAGCGCTCTTTTCAGGAAGAACTCTCCCCCTCTCGGACTTGTACTGGGGACCCCTGCTCGAATCGGTCGAGTCTTGTTCGGATCTCCTGCGCAGGAAGCAGGTCTCACGGGCGGTTGCACCATCGATGATGTCAACGGCATCCGAATCGATCACTGGAGTGACCTGGTCGGCGCCATAGACTCTAACGACAAGTCTTCGGAAATCACCTTCACCGATCCATCCGGTCAGCAGCGTCAGATGAGCGTGACCGCAAGGACATTGATGGAACCGCTGGGCATCATGATGTCAGCACTTCAATTCACGGAGAAGCACGCCATGACCGAGGCAGTGGTTCAGGGCGCTCGCCAATCATGGATCTGGGGCGGTCGAATCTTCCTCACCCTCAAGGCACTCTTCTCGGGTGATGTTCATAGCAAGAACCTCAATGGGCCCGTCGGCATCGTAGACCTGGGTCGAAAGGTCTCGGAGGTGGGTCTCGGTAACCTGTTTTTCCTGCTCGCCCTGATCAGTATCAATCTGGGCGTCTTCAATCTGCTGCCCTTTCCGATCCTCGATGGTGGGCACATTTTCTTCCTCACCATCGAAGGGATCCGGGGTCGGCCGGTTCCGGAGCGCATCCAGCAGTCCGTCCACATGGTGGCCTTTCTGCTGCTGATTTCACTGGCCCTGTTTGTCACCTACAACGATCTGTTGCGGCTCAGGTGAGCCCCTGGCTGCGTTTTTTCAGGCTCCGACTCGCTCCCACTGCGCTCTCCAATGTCATCGCTGGTGCGGCACTCGGAGGGTGGCGACTGAACACCACCGAGTGGCTGATCCTGCTCGGCTGGACCCTGGCACTCTACATGGTGGGAATGGCATTCAACGATGTCGTCGATCGGGACAAGGATGCCCGCAACGCTCCGCATCGACCGCTTCCCGCGGGTGAGATTTCGGTCGCCAAGGCGCACATTGCCCTGATCCTGCTGGCGGTCCCCGTGGTGTTGCTATTGATCGGGATGCCCACCGATGCTCGCCTGTACGCAGTCACCGCCATCGTTTGCGTGCTTCTCTACAACCTCGCTGTCAAGGAAGTCCCGGTTCTGGGGGCTGTTGTGATGGGCACTGTTCGATTCTGCATCGTGATGGTCGGTGCCAGTTTTGCTGGCCCAGCCATGAACGCTCTTCCACTCGCGCTCGATGTCTTGTTCTTCACCACGGCAGTCACCTACTACTCGCAGGAGGAAGAGAGGGGCCGGCCAGGAGTGCTCAGATTGCGCTTCTTGCTCACTTGCATCGTCGCTTTCGCTTCCTACACGATCATCGACGTCCCCTCGCCGATGCCACTGGCGATGACGTTTCTGCTGCTGTGCTGGCTATTCGGGGTGGCATCGCCCAGGCCTGGAAAACCAGCGAGCCACACCACTTTCTCGATGTTGCTGGCACTGCCCTTGCTTGATCTGCGAGCCACCATTACCTACCCTCAGGCGATGGTCCCCGTGCTCATTGTGCTGGCGTGGCTCTCGCTCTGTCCCTGGACCATCTTTCGATCGGGCGCTGCCGCCATGACACCCTCTAGGAGGTCTGGATGAAGATCGTGGTCATCGGTTCCGGAGGTCGTGAACACGCCATCTGTCTTCAACTCGCCCGCTCTGCCAGAGTGCAGCAGGTCATCTGCTGCCCTGGAAATCCTGGAACAGCACCTCTCGGTCCACGCTGGCAGGACATCGATCCGATCCGTGAACCCGCAGGCTTCATCCAGCGCTGCATCGATGCACGGATCGACCATGTCGTCGTCGGGCCGGAAGCACCGCTGGTGGCAGGTGTCGCCGATCGCATCCGGGAAGCGGGCATCCCATGCTTCGGACCCGGAGCTGCAGCGGCCCAGCTCGAGGGCTCGAAGGCTCACTCGAAGGACTTCATGCACAGGCATCAGATCCCGACCAGTGCCTATCGAACGATCGATGGCGTCGAAGATCTCGATGCTGCCCTCGACGCACTGCCACAGCAGGTGGTCGTCAAGGCCAGTGGTCTCGCTGCAGGTAAAGGTGTCATCGTCTGCGACGATCGCTCCCAGGCGCACCGAGCCGCCAGTGAAATGCTGTCCGGGGCTGCCTTCGGTGATAGTGGCAAGACGGTGGTGATCGAGCAGCGCATCTTCGGTCCCGAGGTCTCCGTCCTGATCGTGGTGAAAGGTACCGACTACCTGTTGCTTCCTACAGCACAGGACCACAAGCCATTGCTCGATGGCAACCATGGGCCCAACACGGGAGGCATGGGAGCATTTTGCCCGGGCACCATCGTCGGGCCGGGCGAATTGAAGGAAATTCAGACCCAGATCATCGAACCCACACTCGAAGGTCTTGTAGCCGATGGCGTCGAGTACTCCGGAATCCTGTATGTCGGCCTGATGATGACAGATTCCGGTCCCAGGGTACTGGAATACAACTGCCGTCTGGGCGACCCGGAAACACAGCCGGTCCTGATGCGAATGAAGAGCGATTTCGTCGAGATTCTCGAAGCCACGGCGGCAGACGGTCCCTCCGCTGTTTCAGTCGAATGGGATTCTCGCACTGCCTTGTGCCTGGTGCTGGCTTCCGACGGTTACCCGACGTCTCCGGCCAAGGGCCAGGTCATCGAAGGCGAGATCTACAGTTCCGTCGATGACGACATCCAGGTATTCCATGCCGGAACCGCGGATGGAGATGCAGGAAGTTGTATCGTGTCGGGAGGACGGGTCCTCGGAGTCACTGCACTGGCGGATTCCCTGGAGGAAGCGAGGAACCAGGCCTACGAAAGAGCATCCCGGATCCAGTTCGACGGAAAATTCTGTCGAGGAGATATTGGAACCTATCAAGAGATTCACACCAGAAGCGAGACGCTGGAGCCACAGTAGCCTGCTGGCATCGATTCGAGAGTGCCAATTATCTGCGTTTCTCTGGTGCTTGAGAGATCCCCACCACCATCACTGTTCCAGTGCTTCGATTCCGATTTCGTTGCAGATCGGATCTCTTCTGATCCGCGGTTCGGGAACTTCCGCATCCGCGCAATCGGGGTGGCTGGCATTTCAGAGTGGTAGGCCACCTTGCCATCAAGCCAGCTCACGCGGAATTCTTGCTGCTCGGCTGGTCAATCCTGGCCGATCGAGGAGGATTCTCCGGCTCCCAGATCCGAGGATATTTCAGTTTCTTCATCGGCATCAAAGGTCCTGCGAAGAAACTGCCGCACCGGACGAAACACTGCCCCCAGCATCGCATAACGGTGACCGGAATCCAGTCCGGCATCGATACGCGGGACCAGGCCCTCGGATTCATCGTGGCCAGTTTTTGCCCCGAACACGGGCGCCAGCAACAGCCCATCCGGATCTTCAGCCTGCGGTCTCTGAACCTGCACCAGAACAGCCCGGTTCGCGACGATGCGAGCACGCGCCTGATCATCGGTAGAGGCATCCGATACATAATCAGTCATGTCGACAATTTCGACATTTCAATCTTCTGACTCTCGCACAATCGTTCCACGGTCTTCTGGAGATTGGAGAGCCTGGTAGACCGGCAATTGATGTCGATCTTGGCTGGACTCAGATCATCAGGATCTGGACTCAGATCCAGTTCTCCGTAGAGACTTCTCGACCTGTCAAACGACCGCTTTGCCACCGCATTGATGATCTCTACCAGGTACTTCATGTCGCGTGAGTGAGGCAACATGGTCAGCGTTTTTCTGGCTTCCTTGATCTCGCCCTGCAGCTTTCTGATCGGATCTCTCACATCTTTCTTACAGAAGGCTTGCCAGCTCTTCGGATCGAACTTGCCGCCCTTCTGGAACCGGGCCCCATCGATGGACGCAGTACGACCATCCTCGAATGTCCGCTGATGTTTCAAACTATCGCGGATCTTCGCCAGAAAAAACTCCTGCGCCTCACCACGCACACGCTCGATGTCCTTGGCACTACCGAGGTCAAACTTGTTCTTCCAGAAGGATTGCTTCCAGGGAGCGGTGTCGACCGGGTACTTGGCCGGGTCCTTCTCCATGGCAATTTGAACCTCGCGCGGCTGGCTTTGGGGCCTGATCTCGGATCGTAATTGCAGACCAGAAATCGATCCGTGCAACCCTTTCAACTCCACGACCTGGTCGATACGACGGGTGCCATCGAGTTCAACATTGAAGGAAAAGACGATGTTGGTTCGCCAGCGAATCTCGAATCCGATGACGGTCTTCGCCGGAAGGTCTGGAGCTTTTCCGACCAATCGCATGTGCCAGTCATCCTTCTTCTTTGTCGTCTGTATCGAGGTCAACTCGACAAATGTAGGTGGCGGCTTGGGTGGCCCAGAATCGTCCTGAGCAGGCAGCGGAGCTGCGCACAGGAGGACACTCAGCAACGATGAGATCATCAGACGTGGCGATACTAGGACCTTCATCCCTGGTTCTCCTCATTCTCGGGTGAAATCCCGATCAACTTGTTGATTTTCACGACGAGGTCGTTGAGGTCTGTACTTCGCGGAACTCGGCGCCCGGAACGAACCTTTATCTCGAGTTTTTCAGGCTTCACATCCCTGGCAGAAGCAGGCAGACCCTGCGCGACATAGAGTTTCTTCGATTCATTGGTAGTCCTCTTGCCCACTGCGACCGACAACTCGAGCAAGTAGGAGAGCGCCAATCTGTGAGCGACAAATCGGGGCTCGCTGAAACCTTTTCGAATCTCCTCCTGATAGGTCACGAGTTTCTCGATGACCTTCTTATCCATGAAATCGCGCCACTTCTTCTCGTCGAACTCACCCTTGGAGTTGACGTATTCGGTCGCCAACTCGACCGCCTTGACCCCTTTTCGAACCTTGCCGTCAATCGTGGCCATCTCCGTATACCTGCTTGTGAACCACTCTCTGGTGGTTTTGAGCGACGCCTCGATCTCTTCCTTGGTCCCGAGTAAGAACTGGTGATTGAAGTGGAATTCGGTCCATGGTGCGGCGACTGCAGGAAACAGTTCTTTTTCCTTATCGATGGCAGTCATCACCTTTTTTGTCTGCTTCTTGGGATCGATCACGGTCCGGAACATGTATGTGTCCGCAGTCGGTTCAAGAGGTTTCACGGCCAACCGTTCGCGAAATCGTTTGTTGCCAGGCACTGTCATGGTGAAAGTCTGGATCAACTGACTGCGCCAGGTCAAAAGCAGGTCAATCTTCGTACCTGCAGGGATCTGTGGGGTCTTCCCCAGAACGATCAGCGTATAGCGGCCCGTCTTCTCATCCTTGGTCGCTTCGATAGATGTGAACTCGACCAGTCGCAGATCTGTTCCCCCCGGCCCCCGGCCTTCGCCTTGTGCGAGAATCACGGCTGGCAGCCACGAGAACATCACACCCAGTATCAAACCGATCCACAGGGAACTCCTGAGAACCGGTCCCGGAATGAAGTTCTCGCTCGGAGTCATCGCAGATCTCCCTGCAGGGTTCATCAGTCCATCACCTCCGTCAGCAGATACTCAGCAGACGGAAGATAAACCGACAGGGTCACATCGTCGAGAGCAGGTGTTACCAGAGCCTTGCCCGCAAAGGGCCCAATTCCGGTTCCTGCACGCATCCTGAGCTCGTACGCCAGAAATCCGATGTTGAAGCGGCCAATAAAATCAGGGCTTCCCGTCGGGTACAGCCAGCCCCCGGCGATCAACTGGTTATTACGGCCTCCATCGCCACGGATACCGCCTCCGGAATCTCCCAGCTGGCGGGCACTCTGCTGGCCATTGACGTTGATGACGCTCATCGTTTCGTCATTCCAATCGACCCGCTGTTGTGCGTACATCTTGGGCGAGTACATCGTCCAGGTCATGTTTCTCAGTCGCATGCGCTGGATCCCATCGGGGAAGGGCACCATGAATGCTCCGGTGTAGATCCCTTCCTGGTCGGTGTAATAACCCTTCTGCCGGCTGTCATCCTGGGTGTACTGTCCAAGGTAAACGCGAAACTCATCGATGGTCGCATTCGCCAGTACGCGCTTGACCGAGGCTCCCTTGAGCAATCCCGTCGTCGTGTAGTTGGTTCCAAACTTGAACAGCCCCTCGGTGGCCACTGCTTGATCGCGGTGAAATCCAGCGACCTGGATCTGGTCCTTTGGCGCCTCCTCGTTGAGAGCGCAGAACATCCCCTCGCCTATATTGTGATTGACGGCATCGACCGTTGTATGATCGACCCAGACACGGATTCCATTGGTGGGAGAATTGTCATCATAAGCCACCGCCAGATGGTGCCACTCATGCGCGCGCCAACTCGAGATATCCACCGCCACATCAGTGCGAGCCCAGAACTTCTGAGAATCTGTTTCAGCTTCGTTGCCCTCCTCGACCTCATCCTGATTGCCGATCAGAGGGATTGCCTGGGCGGTGTATCCCTTGGCAAAAGCCTGGTGATAGTAGAGGCGAGATACTCGAAGTTGCCCCTCGGTGTTCTTCCAGATCCAGAACTGGGAACCCTCGGAATCGGTAGGTTGCTGACCCACATCGGTCTGAACCTGGGTCGCACCGATGAGTCCAGAAAAAGTAGGATCGTCGCCGTTGAACTCCATCTTGACCCAGAACGAGACGGCTCCGTTGTAGTAGGGAAGATTTCCGATGTCATTGTTGTAGTTGCGGTTGACCGCCCCCTGATCGCTGGGATTCTGGCGATAGCGCTGGGCGGGCAGACGCAGAAACCGACCTCCGAGAGCCGATGTCCGGAACATGCTGCTATTGATGCCATCCGGCATCAGATCTGAATTCTGGGACGTCTCATCGACGAAGGGCTCGCCGATGTTCTCCTCCTCCACGGCACTATCAGCGGCTCCCCAGACTGATTGGGAGTATCGCTGGCGGTAGAGGGTGCCCTTCTGGCTGTATGTGGCATCCAGCACCTTGCCCAGTTCCTTGATCTTGGCTGTCGGATTGGAATTGGTCCGCATCAGGTTGCCCAGCTGGCGAAGTGATTCCTCGTCGCGGAAACGAAATGTGTGCGCAAGCCGAAGCGTCGCTTCCCCTGACCATCGCGCAAGTCTCGCACTTGGATCCGATACCTGCATCACCGCATCGATCGCTCCGGAGAGTTCCACTCGGCCGTCCTGCCTCGATCCGGTGAAGAAGTCAGGATGCAGCGCGTCCATAGGATCCGGCCACGTGGTGACGTACTCACGCGACCCGCCTCTGGTATTACTTGTGCGCCCGACTGCCCTGAACGGCTCCTCGAACTGCTCCTGGGTGGTATGATGATAAACTTCAAACACCTTCACGATGCTGCGCTGTTTCGATTCCGAGAAGACCTCGTTACTCGAGTTCCCTGCACCTGTGATCTCCGCAAGGCTGGTGATCTCGAAGATCCCCTTGCTGTCGAAGCAGAACTCGGTTGTGTGCCCCATCCTGACATCACTCCGGTCGCGACCAGGAGGAAAGTTGACGAGGTTCGATTTGTCGACCGCACGGTAAGCAGGAGAGTTTGGATTGACCTTGTTGATTCGAGTATTGGGATTGAAATTGGCGATCAAGATAGAACGCATCATCTCGTAGTACCAGGCGTTATTTCGATCTGCAGGCAAACCCACATCCAAGCGAAGTCCCTGCTCCATCTGCGGAACTCCCCGCGTCCACAACTCGCGAGAACCCACATCATTGACGATCTTCGAGTAGTTGTTGTCTGTATTGGTCGATTGAGGGTTGATCACCCAGGCATTTTCGGCGTTGGGGAAGGGGAATATGTCCGGCGGCAGTCTATTGATGAAGTCCTCGAAGCCGATTTCTCCGCTGCCGACCGGCGCGGTCCAGAACTTGAAGGCTCGTTGCTTGCGCTGCCCGACGATCCCGCGAGCGATATTTCTGGCGACATCGTAGGTGAGAGGCTGAGAGTAGACCCAGACCGGAGTCTGTTGAATGCTCAGTTCCTCCCGCACTGGGGCCAATGTACCGCCACCAAAATCGATGGCTCCGACATTGCCACTCTCCAGCGATTGCGAGTTGATACTCATGTAGGGAAATGCTCGACGACCACCCACTCCCTGCAAAGCAGCGATCAACAACGGTTCAGGGGCGGTATTGATGTTGATGGGAGCTCGCGGCTCCCCGACCACCTGAGCCGCACCGATGACGGTCTGATTGCGCGGATCCTGAGGTAAATTTCGAGAGACCCCCGTGGCTCCCGCACCTTGACCCTGATTCGCCTGGCCCCCGACACGGTTGTTGACCTCTCGACCGGCACCCGATCGTTGTGTGTACGGGTTGACCCAGGCATGAGCAGTGATGAAATCTGCGAGAAGGGCCAGGTTTTCGCGCCCGATCAGGGCTGCCAGCTCGGACTTTGAACTGAACAACCCTCCGGGAAGGCGATTTCGAAATGCGATCACATCTTCGCCAAAGAGCTGCCGACCCGTTTCTCTCGGTCCGCTCCACAGTGGATTTGTTCCGTAGCGAGTATCTTTCTCCAGGGCGGCCGCCAGATTGGTCAGCATCTGGGCCAGCGTATCCTGTCTGCCATTGATGTAGAGTTGCGCCGAGGTGTCGATCAACTTGACGCGGTAGCGGTCCTTGCCATCCGCTCCCCCGGCGATACCCGGGTAAGAACCCCGTGTCAGGTTGTCTCCGAGCGAGGTCTCATCGGGGGGCGCCTGACGCAGATCGAGGATACCGCCGATACGCGTCTCGCCATCGCCTCCTGTGATGCCGTAGATCCACGGAGCCCGGGATCGGCTGGAAACGACGTATCCTTCCCAGAAGGGGCGACTCCTGAGCAGCGAGATCACCTCGGACTCGGCTGAAGCGGACAGCAACTGGGCCTTGTTCTGATCCCGGAAATTCTCGGTTGCTTTCAGTTCAAGGCGCATCAGAGCCACGAAAGTGACCGCGATGATCGAGATCAGTGTCAGCACAGCCAGTGCGATGAGCAACATCGACCCGCGCTCGCGAAAGGCGGGGCCATTCACCTCGGGCGTCTCTGGAAACATGGTTTCCCTTTCCCTCTCCTCGGGCAATCCCCGTGAAGCACCGATGACGCTTCACGAGGCCACTGCGATCGACCTAGGCTTCCACCTCTGCCGGCGCAGTTTTCGTATCACCGGTCTTATCACCGGTCTTATCACCGGTCTTATCACCGGTCTTATCACCGGTCTTATCACCGGTCTTATCACCGGTCTTATCACCGGTCTCGCTACCATCTCCGAAGAAGCGCTGGCGTAGTTCGGTATCGAGCCGGCCAGAGAGTTCTGGATGATCCCTCAGGAACTGGACAGCGCGCTCACGCCCCTGTCCGATTCGCTCCTTGCCGAGCGAGTACCAGGTTCCCGCCCTGTTCACCAGTCCCTCCTCCACACCGAGGTCGAGTATGTCTCCGTGATAGGAGATCCCGACATTGAATATGATGTCGAACTCGGCCTTTCGAAATGGCGGGGCCATCTTGTTCTTGACGACCTTGACGACGGTACGGTTCCCACTCACATCGCCATCGGTCTTGATGGCGCCGATACGGCGGATGTCGAGACGAATCGACGCGTAGAACTTCAGCGCTCGTCCACCGGAAGTGGTCTCAGGACTGCCAAACATGACACCGATCTTCTCGCGGATCTGATTGATGAAGACCACGGTGGTCTTGGAACGATGGATGACGCCAGTCAACTTTCGCAACGCCTGACTCATCAGTCGTGCCTGCAAGCCAATATGCGAATCCCCCATCGATCCTTCCAGTTCAGCACGCGGAACCAGCGCTGCCACCGAATCGATGACGACGATATCCACGGCACTCGAGGCCACCAGCATCTCGGCGATCTCGAGCGCCTGCTCACCACTGTCGGGCTGTGAGACGAGCAGATTTTCCAGATCGACGCCGAGTTTCTCTGCATAGGTGGGATCGAGTGCATGCTCGGCATCGATGAAGGCTGCAACGCCACCATTCTTCTGAGCATTGGCGATGGCGTGCAGGGTCAGGGTCGTCTTTCCGGAGGCCTCCGGTCCATACACCTCGACCACTCTCGCACGCGGCAAGCCACCGATCCCCAGAGCTTTGTCGAGGGAAAGTGATCCGGTCTCGATCACATCGACCTTTCTCGACTCCTTGTCCCCCAGCATCATGATCGCACCCTGGCCGCATTTCTTGTGGATCTGCTGCAGGGCGAAGTCGAGCGCTTGCTTGCGCTGTGCGTCGAGTCCCTTGATTGAATCGGTCAGCGAAGACTCAGCAGCATCGGTCGATTTCTTGCTCGCTGAAGCGCGCGTCTTGCGTTGTCTGTCTACCATCTCATTCCTCCATCCTGGCCCGAGAATCCGGCTCTCGCCGGTGGCCTTCAATCCCCCTGGAATTGTTCTCGCCTGTTGTTCGCATCATCTTCGTCATCGATTCCACGGGGCTGACTCAGTGGGAGCCATCCTCCCCGCTTGCTTCTTGCTGCAACGCATCGCTTTCTTGTTGCAACGCATCGCGCGCTGCGTCCATCACTCGCGGCCGGCCGAGTACGCGATGTCTCTGGAACTCCTCGGTTCCGCCTCGGTCGGGGTTTCCTCGCTCGAGCAGCCGCTGTCGTGCCAGATCCACCTCGGACCCGGAGTTCCAGGGAATCTGCTGGAGCAGATGCAGTTGTTCCGGAGTCAGATCGCCACCGCGTGCACGCAGCCACTGCAACTGTGACCGAGCGTGCTGGGCGGGTGTACTCCCGTTCGGTTGGAGAGCGGCACGGTAAGTCGACTGCTGACGTCCGCCGGCACAGCCGCTCGTGAATATCGGCAGCAGCGCCACGCCACATGCCAACGCTACCCATGTCGCGCTAGCCTTCCAGTTTGACCACGGATCGGATGTCAGACGCTTCACGCTGTATCCACTCCATTCCTGGAAAAACTGGGCCCGCCGATTCGATGACCACAAGCAGACGCGATCGAAACCCGATCACGCAGCACCATCCTCGCGCCTTGCCATCGCCACGCAGTACCAACCCAGCGCCGTGAGGGCGCTGATTCATCACTGATCAGGAGGCTCGATCTTCCGACCAAACCACCGGCATCAGATGTACCTACAGGGAGCGATCAAGGCTCTCGGGTGGATCCAGGGGACACCGGCTCCGGCCCCATTTTGCACTGCCTTGGGGTCGCTGTCAAAGCAGCGTATCGAGGCGAATCGTGACCGCCAGAGACCGATGGGCCCGGAAACGGCCATACCCCCGGTAAGAGGTGGGAAGCAGGGGAGAGTCGCCGGCGGCGGCTAGAAGCGTCTCGGAAACAGGTTCGATCCACCGCCATAAGCGTGAGCGATGCGAAGAATCGCGTCCATCACCTGCTCTTCGATGGATTCGAGGGTACGCAGGCCCGTCTCGGTATCGAGGCCGATCGCCTCGTCGATCTGCTCGGAGAGCTGGCCTGCTGTATCAAAGAGCTGGATGATGAACTGGAGACTGGTCGGGCGATCGATCTGATCGGGGATGCATTCGATCAACTGCTCCAGATCCCCTGCCGTGACCTTCTCGGCGACGGCGTTGGCAGCGAGCCCGGGTCGATGGATCGCCACCGTCAGACCTCGCAGCGGCAGTCCGGAGCGATTGATGATGGAGTGGGGAGTGCCGGCGGGCACCATCACGGCATTGCCAGGCAGCAGATCGACCCGTTGCTCGCGCAATTGGACCAGTCCACGGCCCTCGAGCGAGATCACCATCTCCTCCTGGGCAGCGTGCTCGAACAGCGGCGTGCTCTCTCCGTGCTGAAGTGTCACTTCCCACAGTTCCAGGATACGGCTCGGGGAGGTCGCGTTGGGGTCGTCCAGGCGCTTCCAGGGTCGAATCTTCATGGTGTACTCCCTCCGGAGAATCTCTCCGAAGAAGAATCCGATGAAATCGCCCCCGGGGTCCACTTCCGAGCCACCGCGGTCTGATCTGCGAATCCTGGATCGATCCCAATCGCCTCAGGAAGGCCTCATGAGGACCTTCAGAACTCCAACCCCTGCCGCCCGCGAGAGCGCTGCCGGACCCTCTCCCAGGTCGTACACCTCGTCGATCAGATCGCGCGGGTCGATGCTGCCCCCGGCCAGGGCCGCCAGCGCCGGAGCGAAGGGCCCACAGCGAGAACCGACCAGTTCGATCTCATCGACCACCAGTGCCGACGCGTCGCACTGCAACTGGCCGACATAGGTGCTCTTCATCACCAGCGTCCCCAGCGGTCGAAGAGCCTGACGGGCGGCCTCGAATCCCGTCGAGTTGCCGCTGCACTCGATCGCCACATCGTACTGGCCCCCAACGACGGCCCGGGCATCGGTCGTGGTCTCGATACCGAGCCGGGTCAGCAGTGCCAGTTTGCGCTCGTGACGTCCCAGCACCGTCAATGACACGCCGTGCCTCGACAGCACCCGCGCCACCAGTTGCCCCAGCCTTCCATCGCCCACCACCAGGCAGCGCACTGCCGGCGTCAGGTCGATCTGCTCGGGGATTCGCATCGCCGCCGCCAGCGGCTCGGTGAAGACGCTGCACTCATCGGGCACGCCATCGGGAACCTCGAGCAGATTGCGAGCCGGCAGCAAGAAGGAGTCGGCGAAGCAGCCGTTGCGGCCGACGATGCCGAGCACGGTGCGCTCCGGACAGTGATGGCCACGCCCCGCCTGGCACGGTAGACACTGACCACAGGGGGCGTTGATCTCGCCCACCACCTTCTTGCCGAGCCATCGATCCGGTCCCTCCTCGACGACGCCGACGAACTCATGACCGAGCACCCCGGTGAAGGGGTAGTAGCCCGCCATCAGTTCCAGATCGGTACCACAGACCCCCAGCAGCGTCGGACGGATGCGTACCTCGTCATCGCAGACATCCCCCGCTGGTAGATCATCGCGTAGGGTGACCTTTCCCTGCTCCAGGTAGATACCGCGCATGGTGAGTTCCTTCCGACAGTACGAGCGCAACATCCTGCCCTCTCACCCACCTCTCGCCAACAGGAATTGCCACGCACCCATCCCATCCCCGCCGCCCCGCACAGGGAAGGACCCTTCCACACCCGAGATGGTTTATTACAAGTCGAAGGCCTCATCGTCCCATGCGTCTTCGCCGAGGCAACGGGTCAGCACCTCCTTGATATCGTCGATGCGGATCGGCTTCTGCAGAAAACCGTCGATCAACTCGCTGCGCTGAGCCAGATCAATGCCATCGGCTTCGAAGTACCCGGACATCAGGATGAGCGGCCCCTCAAACCCTTCAGACCTCAGGCGTGGAACCAGTTCATTACCCGTGAGAATGGGCATCATGACATCACTGATCACGGCGGCGATCACGTCACGATGGAGTTCGTAGACCTCCAGCGCCTGCTCGCCATTCGATGCGGTCAAGGTTTGATAGCCGAGGGTATTGAGGATCCACTCGACGGTTTCCAGCACCTCTTGCTGATCCTCGACCACCAGAATGGTCAATTGTTCATCATCCGAGGAAGGCGAAGTGGCTCGAGACAGGTTCGCACGCTGCTCCGAGTGGTCCTCTTTACTCGCCGGCAAGAGTAGCGTCACTGACGTGCCGCTACCGGGCTCACTCTCGACCTTCACCTCTCCACCATTGCGGGTGACCAGCCCGTACACCTGTGAAAGTCCCAGGCCAGTGCCTTCACCGACGGGCTTCGTGGTGAAGAACGGCTCGAAAATTCGATCCTTGATTTCGGGCGCCATACCGATTCCAGAATCTTCGATGCTGAGAATGACACGACTGTCTCCAGGAAGGATGGCCGCTGCTGGATCCACAGGGTCATCACGCCTCCGGGTCTGTATGGTGATGGTGCCTCCCGAGGGCATCGCGTCGACGGAGTTGAGAAGCAAGTTCGCCAGTATCTGCTGAAACTTGGTCGGATTGAAATCGATGCAACAGCCATCCGCCTTCACGTTCTGTTTGATCTCGATCGAACTGGGGACGAGTTTGTCCAGCAGTTTCATGGTGGCAGGAATGTACTCACTGAGATCGATCCGTTCCTGCTGTGCATCGACCTTCCTGCTGAAATCGAGGAACTGACGGACGAGGTCGGCGGCTCGCTCCCCCTGCAAGAGCACATTTGCCATGTTTTCTCGAACTCTCTCGGGCAGCGTGTCGGAGCGCAGCGTGAGTTCGGTGTAACCGATGATGACGGTGAGGATGTTGTTGAAATCATGTGCGATGCCTGCGGCAAGTTGCCCAACCGCGGCGAGCCGCTCATGCTCCTGTAATTCCTGCTGTGTCTCGCGCTCGATGGTGACATCTCGTAGCACCAGAACCCACTCGTTGGCTTCGCTTTGCTGGTTGGGGACCATCGTCGTGGTGAGCTCAAAAGAGTGTTGCCTCGAATCCACTGAACACTCGAGTTCGAACGCTGCCCGGCCGCGGGGGACGAGCACCTGTCCTGGCTCCAGGTCGGGGAATCGCACCGGTGAATCGACCTCTACCTTCGAGTTCCCCAGCATGGCTAGTTGCTCACGGGCAGCTGGATTCGCGAACAGCAGTCTGTGCTGATCGTCGATCAGGCACACCCCCTCGAGAAGCGACGCCACCAGTCCGTCCAGCCGTTCCTGGCTCGAGCGATAGAGAGCTTCACGCTGGCGAATCTTCTGGTGGGAATCCTGTACGCGCCGAGACATGTCGTTGAAACTGCGGATGGTGCGAGCGATCTCGTCGGTTCCGGCCACCTCCACCTGGTGTCCCAGTGCTCCGCTGGCCACGGTTCGTGCAGCAGCCTCGAGTCGCGCCAGCTCGCGGGTCAGGTACTGCCCCAGCATCAATGAGAACATCGCCACCAGGATCATCTCGATGCCGGCGATCAGACCGAGCCGTTGCAGCGACTCTTTGCGGATATTCTCCAGTTCGGCAGTGGAGATGCCCAGTTCGATCGATCCGATCGGTGTCACGGACTCAAGTAATATCTTTTTGAGGTCGTAGACTTCGTCATCGACATCCGAGGCTCGTGAATCCTCTTCTCGCGTCTGGGAGAGTAGTTCCGCATCCCCTGCCTTGGCGAGTTCTACATCATCAAGACCACGGATGCGCGCGTAGACAAACCCCTCGTTTTTCACGACGGCATCGACGAACTCACGCAGCGTGGCGACATTATTGGTCAGGATGTCGTCTCGGGCGGTGGTCGCCAGCAACTGCAGCGCCGTCGCTCCGCGCTTATCGAGTTCCTTCTGGGTCGATTCCTCAAGGGTACTGCTACTGCTCCAGACGAGGACCAGCAGCAGGAAACCTTCGATGGCCGCAATTCCAATGACGGTCTTGAGGCGAAAAGACATATCGCTCTCTTTCAGACGCTTGCAGAGAGTTCACTCAATCCTCGAAATTGATCGGATCCATATTCAGATCCCGGACGTCCTGCCACTCGCTGTCCTCGGCAGCCTCGATGCCGTCAAACTTGATACCTGCCAGCAACGCACGTCCTTCCTCCGAATCCCCGAGACCGATCAACGCCTGTGCGATGCGTTTCCTCGTCTCGGCATCGACGTCGGGATGGATGGCGAAGGCATGAGGAGTGTACTTGTCCGTGTCCATGATCACTTCGAGCTGGGCGGAGACCGACGATTCGACGTTGTTGAGGGTACGCCGGATGCCCCCGCCTGCGATGTACAGCCCCTGGGCAACGCCCCGGTACACCGAATCATGGGAAGAGACGTATTCCGGCTTGACCTCTATCTTCGGATTCAAAGCTCCCAGTTCGCGGGTCGGAATTTTCGTGGCAGCAAATGCATCGGGTGCGGGAAAGGCCAGCGTCTCTCCATTCAAGTCGGTGAGATTCTCCTTCAAACCGCTACCCTTTCGAGCCACAAGAATGCCCTGGATCAATTTGTCCTTTTGCTTGGCTACCGCATGGTAGCCGGGATCCTCATGGAACTGGGTGTAGTGAAATGGATTCATGTAGGCAACCTTGTAATCCCCATCTCTACAACGCTTCTCGAATTCTGGAATATCCTTGGCTGTCTGGAACACCAGTTTCACTCCTGCATCCTCGCCCACTTTTTGCATGATCGGGATCCACAGGCGCGCGAGCTTGCTGGCGGATTGCTGGGGAACGATGCCGAAGGTGAGCGACACGACCTGCTCCACAGGTGCCTTCGGTATCACGGCATCGGCGGCGGGATCGGCCGGCGTTTTGCCGGTATCACAGCCAAGCAGGCATGCCAGCGCACAGAGGATCAGCAGCAGGGGATCGTTGACTATCGATCGATTCATGTTGAGGGTCCTATTCATCCCGGGATGCGCCACGCCAAGTTACTTGGTCTCAGTCGAGCAGCAATCGGCAGTGTACCCTGAAGCCGCACATAGTTGACACAATCTGGACCGGTTCCATGCCATCTGGATTGGCACACGAGTGACTTGAGGCCTGCTGGTAGGAGCGTACCTCCTTGAAGGGACGAAAAAGGGTAGGTGTTGTCACTGGCACCGTCGAGTTGGTCGTCGCTGAAACGGCAGCGCAGGTGGGCAACGGAAAAAAAGTGTGGGTCCTGCAGGATCGCTCTGCGAACGACGCAGGTTCTTTGTCACTCCCCGGATGGGATTGAGGAAAAAAAGTGTGGGTCCTGCAGGATCGCTCTGCGAACGACGCAGGTTCTTTGTCACTCCCCGGATGGGATTGAGGAAAAAAAGTGTGGGTCCTGCAGGATCGCTCTGCGAACGACGCAGGTTCTTTGTCACTCCCCGGATGGGATTGAGGAAAAAAAGTGTGGGTCCTGCAGGATCGCTCTGCGAACGACACAGGTTCTTTGTCACTCCCCGGATGGGATTGAGGAAAAAAAGTGTGGGTCCTGCAGGATCGCTCTGCGAACGACGCAGGTTCTTTGTCACTCCCCGGATGGGATTGAGGAAAAAAAGTGTGGGTCCTGCAGGACTCGAACCTGCGACCAACGGATTATGAGTCCGTCGCTCTAACCAGCTGAGCTAAGGACCCACCGATCCTTCATCTCCGTCTCCGGTTCAGCCATCTCGATGCGGCCAGCAGCACAGGATGGCGTTTTGACGGCGGCCGAACAAGGGCAGGTTGGCCACTCCCTTATCGATCACTCAGATGTCAGGCCTCGAGCCGGATGCGCCCCAGCGATTCCTCCAGCGTCGCCACCACGTCGTCGATCTGGGCCGGCTTCAATCGGGGATGCAGCGGCAACGCGAGCATCCTCGGCGAGATCTGATCGGTGACGGGAAGCGCTGCCGATGGGGCCTCGTCGTAGGGAGCATAGGTGGCGATGGAGGGGAAGTAGAGACCGGTCTCGATGCCGTGCTTGGCCATCGCCTCGCGCAACGGATCTCGCCAGCGGCCATCTTCGAGCAGCACGACGAAGGCGAACCAGCTGCGACGGTCTCCCTCGCCGGAGATGGCCGGCGTCGGCGCAGCAACGACTCCCGGGATCGCCTCGATCCGCTCCAGGTACAGATCGGCCAGATGCTGACGTCGTTCGATCAGAGCGTCGAGTCGAAGCCACTGGCTGGCACCGAGCGCCGCCTGCATCTCTGTCAGGCGGAAGTTGTAGCCCTCCCCCTCGAAGTTGAAGCCGGCAGCGGTGCGACCCTGATTGGCCAGTTGCCGCACGCGATCGGCGAGCGGCTGATCGCGACAACTGACCAGCCCCCCCTCGCCCATCGTGATGATCTTGTTGGGGTAAAAGCCGAACACGGCGGCATCGGCGGCGGCGCCGCAGGGGCTGTCGCCGTGGCGAGAACCGAGCGCCTCGCAGGCATCTTCTATGACGGGAACATCGTGATGTTTCGCCCACTCGACGATGGCGTCGATGGGAACCTGGACTCCGAGCAGATCGACCGGGATCACGGCGCTGACATCGTCACTCCACGCCGCGTCCAGCTGCTCGACGCCTGCACAGAGGGTCTCGGGGTCGACATCGCAGAAGCGAGGCGTGGCACCGACGGCTCGGATGGCGTGGGCCGTGGCGATGAATCCGAGCGCCGGCGTGATCACCTCGCCGCCGGAAACTCCGAGAGCGCGCAGTGCCAGGATCAGACCTGCGGTACCACTGCTGCAGGCGACGGTGGGTCGGCCGAAGGTGTCGGAGGCGAGTTGTTCCAGTTGCTCGGTTGCCGGACCACCAGCGAGTCGGCCGCTACAAAGCACTCGATCGACCGCAGCACGGTCGTCGTGATCGATGTCGGGAGATGAAAGAGAGATGCGCCAGCTGTCTACAACGCCATCGCGGGCGGATCCCACGGCAGTGGGATCGATGGGAATCGAGGTGGGATCCTCGACCGGCATCACCGGCTACGGTGCCGGAGCCGAGGGGGCATTTGGAGATCCAGTCTCCGGGAGGCCAGGATCTGGTGGAGTGGCTACAGGCTTTGGAGTCGGCTGCATCTTCTCCTTCATCATGCGCCCCGCCTTGAACTTGACGGTGATTTTTTCAGGCACCTGGATGCGAGCACCGGTGCGTGGATTGCGGGCGGTGCGAGGTGCCTTCGCCTTCGGCTCGAAGACCCCGAAATCACGGAATTCGAGGCGATTGCCCGAGGCGAGTTCGGCGATGATCTCGTCGAGGAAAGCCTGGATGACTTCCTTCGCCTTCTGCTGCTGAACCTTGGTATTCTCCGAGATCCGCTGTACAAGATCGCGCTTGGTCACGGTGTTCATGGGGCGCGCTCCTTCCCGATATAACTCCCGTTTTCTCGATCTTTCGATCAAGCCTCACCGGAATCGAGGATCCGCCTGTAGATCCCGGTGCTACACGGGTTTGTGACAATCGAGGCTATCACGGGGAACAGGGTGCTGCAACAGCCCCATTTGCCCTTTCCCCTTCCAAGGACAGGACTTACCGATTCCGCGCAGGATTATCAAAAAACCACCCCTCTGAGCCGAAAGGGTGCCATTTGGCAGCCACGACCCAGAGGGGAGGCGGGGGATGGATTGCTGGATGAGGGGCTAGGAAGCCACCTTCTTGGCGGCGGCCTTGGCGGAGACGGCCTTCTTGGCGGCTGCGGTTGCGGTCTTCCTGGCGGGCCTGGTCGGGGCGGGTGCGCAACGGGCAGACCCTGTCAGAGACTGAACCGGGCGGCCGTAGCCCAGTTTCTTGACGATGCCGAGGACTTCCGTCCAGGACAGGAACAGTTTGTCGTTCTTCTTCTTGTACTGCTCGATGGCACGCACGAACTCGAGTTCTTCCTGATTGAGCGACTTGGCCACGGGGTCTCCTGACTGAATCATCTGAGGTGGTTCTTCTCTACACCTTCCTCTTCGGCACTCAGGAGAAAAAACTGAAGGGTCAGATGGCAGTATCTGGCTCGGGAATCGACAGCGAGAGACGCTCGATCAGTTCCTGGCACAGATCCTCGATCTCCCCCGCCGCCGGACCGGTCGGATCATGGCCGAAGATGGAGAGACCAAAGGACGGCGCCTCCGCCACCTTGACCCGCGACGGGATCTGCGTACGGGTCAACTGATCGGGGAAATGACGCCTGAGTTCCTCGACCACTTCACGTGACAGTCGCGTGCGAGGATCGACCATCGTCGGCACCACCGCGTTCCACTTCAGGCCGGGATGGAGTCGCTCCTGAACCAGCGTGATGACCTTCATCAACTGAGCCATGCCCTGCAATGCCAGGTACTCCGCCTGCACCGGCACGACCACCTCGTCTGCGGCAGCGAGGGCGTTGAGCGACAGCAGGCCGAGCGAGGGAGGGCAATCGAGAAGTACCAGATCGAAGCTGTCATCGAGGGTATCGAGAGCATCGCGCAGCAACAATTCACGACCCAGTTCCTGCGAGAGTTCCCCCTCGGCACCGGAGAGGTCGATATGGGACGGCACCAGCGACACCGCCTCGGCAGGAACCTCGAAGATACACTCCATCAGCGGCTTCTCGCGTCGCAAGGCAGCTTCGATGGTGCTGTTCTCGATCCGCTCGAGGCTGGCGTCGGTCAACGAATCGCCCAGGGAGAGAGTCAGGTGCGCCTGCGGATCGAGGTCGACCATCAGCACGCGAAAGCCGAGTCTCGCCCACCCCACAGCACAGTTGAGGGCCAGCGTCGTCTTGCCGACACCACCCTTCTGATTGATGAACGCGATCCGGACGTCGCTGCGATCATTCACGAACAGTTCCCCCTTCCGCACGGTACAAGCAGCAAGGTGCAAGAAGCGCAGTTCAAAGTGCGTCGCCGTTGGCTCCATCACAACTGCGACAGGCCTGCCAATCACGATAGAAATCGAGATAGATATCCGGGCCCTCTTCCGACTGGAACTGATACAGCAATCCCATGCCCTTTTTTCTCATCTCCCACAACGCCATCGTCAGATCTTCTCGCTGCTGATCATCGAATCCCGAGCGGGTGGTCCTCTCGGCGACCCACCGATCGATCAACTGCTGGAGTGCGTCGCGACGCTGCAGGCTGTCATCGGAGAGGAGCCTGGCCTGAACTGCAGGATCGAGCCCGGAGCCGAAGGTATCGCGACCGATCTTGTCTCGATAAAAACCTGGACGGTGCTATTTTGCTGCCAGCGGTCCTGGATCGGCTGGTAGGCGACGAGAATCAGCGGCAACCACAGTAGCATCTTCAGCATCGATCACTCCTCCCCTGCCATCATCTGCCATCATCGAGCAGCAGTCCGATCATCGCTGCCTGACTTCCCCAAGTCCAGCGTGCAACCTCTCGACCGGTGCCCTTTCAAATCAGCGGTGACTGGATGGAGGGGACCTGAATCTCTACCCTCAGGTCATGGAGATTCTCCCCTGCTGCCAGCTCTCTTTCGCGCTCGCCGCTCCCGAAAGGCTCGATCCACGGATCGCCCTGGAGAGAGCACTCGGCAGGTGCCCGCTCGCCGAGGTGGAAGAGACGATCCTGCAATCGGTCCCCTACAGCGGCTTCCCGGCCGCAGTGGAGTCCCTCGGCTGGTTACGAGAACTGCACCCCGAGGCAGATCCCTACCCACGGAGCGAGACGAAGCAGCCCGAGAGTTTCTTCGAGCAGATCTACGGCGAGGGGCATGAGAAGGTCCGCACTTCCCTTCGAGATCGCCACGGGGATCTGGAGCGATGGATCATCGAATTCGCCTACGGCACGGTGATGGAATCCTCGTGGCTGTCCAGTGATGCCATCGAGGCGCTGGCGGTCTCATCGCTGATCGGCCAGGCACGTCTGCGACCGCTGCATTCTCACCTGCGAGGCGCACTGAGAACCGGGCACACCAGGAAATCGTTGACGCTGCTGCTCGATTCGCTGCAGAAAGTGGCCGATCCGGAGGTGCTACGCGCTGCCGCCAAGATGCTCGAACGAGAGTGCTCCAGCGACTAGCCGAAGCGCAGGTACTCGGCGATGGCACCAGCGATCCGTTCACTCTCCTCCCAGGTGGCGACCATCGAGAGTCGAACGTACTGCTCGTCGGGCCCATGTCGCGAAGCATCCCCCACCAGCGCCGCCGATGGGATCGTCACGGCGAGGATCTTCTCGTCGAGCAGTGCCTCGGCCAGCGCCGTGCTGGTCACCCCCTCAGGTGCCCGCTGCCACACATACAGGCTCGCCTCCGGGTCACTGCGAGGCAGACCCGCGGCTTCAAATGCAGATACGAACAGATCGCGACGTTTTCTGTAGCCATCCCTCATCTCGGCGACATGACTCTCATCCGAATATGCTGCGATCGCCGCCTCCTGGATGAACCAGGGCGTCCCGGTATCGATGTTGGCCTTCAACTTTCGATACAGCGAGATGATCCGTGAATCACCTGCAACCCAGCCGACTCGATAGCCGGTCATGGCAGACCGCTTGGAGAGAGAATTGAAGACCAGCACCCCCTCCTTGCCCTGTTCCAGCGCCGATGGCGGTGGCTGGTCAAAGTAGATCTCGGAGTACGCCTCGTCACTGCAGGCGACGATGTCCCGGTCGCGGCACCACTGGACCCAGTTCTCGAGGTACTCCGATGATGCGATGCGACCCGACGGGCTCGACGGTGTCGTGAGCCAGAAGATACGCGCCCGCTCAGCGATGGAATCGGGGATCGAATCGAGGTCGGGAAGAAAGTCGGTGCGATTCTGGATGGGAACATAATACGGTTCCCCCTCGGCGAACAAGGTTCCTCCGCCGTAGGGCGGGTAGCCAGGGTCGGGACAGATCACCACGTCCCCCGGATCGATCAACGCCTCCGGAAGGTGAAAGATCGATTCCTTCGAACCGACCGAAGAGACGATTTCGGTCTCGGGGTCGATGGCCACACCGAAGCGGCCCTCGACCCAGTCGACGACCGCCTGACGAAAGGGAGCACTTCCTGCGAAGGGTGGATAGCCGCTGGCAGCGTGGCGCTCGATCCCCTCGGCACAGGCTCTGCGGATGAACTCGGGTGTCGGGGCCGAAGGATCCCCCATGCCAAAGTCGACGGGAGAGAGGCCTCTGGCTCGCAACTGCTCGGTGCGCTCGCGCACGGCGGCCATCGCATAGGTGCCGATCTGTGCGATTCTGTTCGATCCGACCACGCTCATATCCTTTCAGGTTCGTGCCATCGCCTCTCGACTGTCGCCGTCCATCGTCATCTCGAAGCAGTTCGCTGGCAAGAGGCTCAGCAATGACTCTCGCCGGGGGATGTGCTCATTCTCTGAGCGAGTTCGAATGCCACACGACCAGCCCGCGCAACAGGTGACAGCCATCTCCGAAGACCCGTTCCCACGTCTCGGTATCGCTCTGCTGCGTGTCGCCAGAGAGCAGAATCCCGGAGGGGTCCACCTCCTCGACCAGCCTTCTCTTGACCTGACTCGCCGCAGCGAGGCAACGGTCTGCGGCCTCGGCGACCTGCTTCTTCGTCAGCAGATCGAGTGCCCGGCAACGTCCCAGCAGATCGAGGCCATGGCCCGCCAGTTTCATGCGCGCGAGCACGGCATGCCGCGCCGCACGGCGCGGCGAGATCCCCGCCGCCAGAGCTCTCTGCTCCTCGTCGAGTCGAAACTGCAACTCCCAGGAGAGGCGCCTTGTCATCAGCAACAGGCTCCTGATCACGCGATCTTGATCCGCCTCCTGCAGATATCCCGCATCGACCGACTCCGCCAGTGCTGACAGGAGGTGCATGCCACCGCAGGTGTAGGCCCAGGTGCCGGCAATCGCAGGACCCTGCATTCCATCGGGACGCTGGTCGCCCTGTTCAAGGCAACGCTTGACGACCTGATCCGATTCCTCGACCGCAGCCACCATGATCCTCGCCAGGGATGCCAGATCTCCATCCACAGTCGGGGTCGTGGCGGCAAGTTTCAGCACCGCAGCGGCTTCGATCAACCATGCGAGATCATTGATCTGCTGCCAGTTTGTTGGCGTACCCTTGCGGGCGAGGGCTCGCTCGATTCGATGCTTCAGGTGCGGTGTGTGAGTCGATGGAAGCACCCAGGCTGCGGTGCGAAGCATCAGATGCGGGTGTTGCTCTCCTCGCTGGCCGTCATCGCCATGGAGTGGGATCAGGGCCTTGTCGTCCTGGATCAGGTCGACCCATCTTGACCTCAGGCTGGAGAGGCGATGGGCAGCGGGAAACGCCAGCATCAGGTGAGCCCCGGCCCATGGATCGGTACTGGCGAGACCGGCGTCAAGAATCCGCGCCGAGAAAACCGCTTCCGGCTGCAGCGGCATCGCTGATGTGCAGCCGATCAACAGCAGCAGCAGCGTTACACGGCAGTAAAGCCCAGGCCGCCTCTGCGGCGTCAGGTCCGCTGATGGGGATCGAGATGGTGTCGCCAAGTCGCGCCTCCCTTGTGCTGGCATCAGATCGTATCGAGATCGATGGGGCAAGGATCCTTGCCCGCACCCCCGTCACGGGGCACTCTCTTGCCGGAAGGAGTACGGATGAATCCGTCCCTGCTGCTGGCGGCACAGTCGCTGCCACTACTCGATGACCTGCTGCTACTGTTGCTGGGAGCGATGCTGGTAGCGCTGGTCACCCGCAGACTTCGTATCCCTTATACCGTCGGTCTCGTCGTCGCAGGAGCCGCGATCGGGTTCCTGCGCCACCAGGGTGTCCTGCCAAGTGGTGCCGGGCACTTTGAACTGACCGAAGAGGTCATCCTGCTGATCCTGTTACCGCCGCTGCTCTTCGACGGCGCGATGAACACGCCCTTCGCCAAACTACGCGAAAATGGCGCCTTGATCGGCACGATGGCGATTTTCGGCACATTCGGCTGCATCCTGATCACCACCGCAGCGATCCGTTCACTGACCGGCTGGGACTGGGATGTCTCGCTGTTGCTGGGCGCGATGGTGAGTCCCACCGATCCGGTCAGCGTGATCGCCATCTTTCGTGAGCAGGGGGTAGAGAAGCGACTCTCCACCATCGTCGAGGGTGAATCGCTCTTCAACGACGGACTCGTGGTCGTGATGTACATCCTGCTGATGCGTGGCATGGAACAGGGCTGGGATGGAATCACTGCCAGTGAAGGAGTTGTGACCTTCGTGCGCATGATCGGCATCGGGGCGTTCATCGGTCTGTCACTGGGAGCTCTCGTCAACTGGCTGATCGAGCGAATCAACGAGCACCTTGTCGAGGTACTCTTCTCGATACTGCTGGCGTACGGCTCCTATCAACTGGCAGAACATCTGGAGGCTTCAGGAGTGATCGCCGTGGTCTTTGCCGGATTGATGGTGGGAAATGTCGGGCGACGTTCCTCGATGAGTGCGACCGCCATCCTGAGCCTGGGACTGACCTGGGAGGTGATCGCCTTCGTCGCCAACTCACTCGCTTTCATCGCCCTCGGATTTGCCGTCGATCCGATGCTGGTGGTCGAGAATTTCCCCACGGTGGTACTGGTCTGGCTCGCCAGCACCGCGGCCAGGGCATTGATGACATACGCCATCGGAGGCGCAGATCAGGCGATTCGCGGCGCCTACCCTCGCTCGTGGCTGCACATCATCCACTGGGGAGGTCTCAAGGGCACGGTGCCCGTCGCTCTCGCCCTCGGTATCGCTGAGTCGACAACCCTGATCGAGATTGCGCCGAGGATCCAGGCGATCGTCGCAGGTGTTGTGATGCTCTCGATGTTGATCCAGGGCACCACAGTCAAACCTCTGCTGAGACGCCTGAATATCGTCAGGCCGCGCGAAGCGAGACGGCGCTGGGAACGGCATCAGGCCCGCTCCATCGCGGTCGAGACCGCACTTGAAGAACTCGCAGATGCAGTTTCCAGCACCGAGATCGCCCCTGACCGGGTTGCATCGTTGCGTGAGAGGCTGCTGACGATCCGGGGGACGATCCACGAGGACCTCAACCAGGTGCTGCAAGATCATCCCGAGTTTGCTGCCGAACAGGTTCGAGATGTGGTGATCCGTCTGCTGCACCGTCAACGCAGCGCCGTCGAGGACGCATACCGCGAGGGGATCCTGTCGGATGAAGCGCTGCAAGATGTTCAGGCGGAGATTGACATCTTGCTGCTGGAAGAATTTCCTGATCCGGTACCTGGATCCCACGGCGAGGAGTCGACCCCTTGACCGAACTGGAGTGGATCGAGACCTTCATATCTGCTCGAAGTGGCCATCACGAGGCTGGACAGCTGGGTCCAGGGGATGATGCGGCACTCTCTCCTTCACTCGGTGGCGACCGTGCCGTGCTCACCGTCGATGCTCTGGTCGAGGGGCAGCACTTCCTCGACCACTGGCTCGATGATCAGACACTGGCGAGGCGAGTGATTCGATCGAGCGTCAGCGACCTGGCAGCGATGGGTGCCACGCCGGTCGGTTTTCTTCTCTCTGTCGAGAGTGCGAAGTTGCCCGGGCGACTCGGCGATCAGTTCTGGCTCGCCATCGATGAAGAATGCCGTGCCCTGGATGTTCAGTTGCTCGGCGGCAATGTGACTCGCAGCGACGGCCCCCTCTCGATCCACTGCACCTTTCTCGGCAGGGTCACCGCCGGTCGAGAGTGGCGCCGAAGCGGTGCCCGAGTGGGAGATCTACTGGTAGTGACGGGAGATCCGGGCCACGCCTCGAGAGCGATGCAGGAGATCTCATGGGGGCTGCTGCCTGCCGCCGATGACCGCTGGAGCGAACCCATCCCCAGAGTCGATCTTGCCGTTGCGCTCGCTGCGGTGGCGCCAACAGACCGCATCGTCACCGCCGCCATCGACATCAGTGACGGGTTACTGCTCGATCTTCGCCGGCTCTGCAAGGCCAGTGCCTGTGCGGCAATCATCGAGATCGATGACCTGGTAACGGAGGAAATTTCGAAGCAGATGGTCCTGGCAGGGGGTGAGGATTACGAGTTACTGCTCGCCATCGACGCAGCATCGATGGCGCAGTTCGAGGAGATTGCCAGTGAACAGGGAACGGATTGGCATCTGCTCGGGACCATCGAGGATGGCACCGCTGGCGAGGTCGCCGTGAAGATCGGCGGACAATCGCTGGCATCGGATGAACTCGGTGCACAGATCTCCGGAGGGTGGGATCCATTCGATCAGCAGCACTGACGGTGTAAATCTCAGGCGTCAGCGTAAATCTCAGGCGTCAGCGTAAATCTCAGGCGTCCGCGCCCTCGATGGCGGGAGCCTCTTCACCCGCTTCCAGGATGGCATCCTCGACGGCGCTGCCCTCTTCTGGTTTCAACAGGGGAAACAGCACCACATCACGAAGATTTTCGGCACCACACAGGAGTGCCACCATCCGATCGATCCCCATCCCCCAGCCAGAGATGGGTGGCATGCCATGCTCCATCGCCATCAGATAATCCTCGTCCATCACCATCGCCTCGCTGTCACCTTCGGCATTCAATGCCGCCTGCTCTTCAAGGCGACCGCGCTGATCGAGGGGGTCGACCAGTTCGGAGTAAGCGTTGATCACTTCCCAGCCGTGGATCACCAGTTGAAACCGATCAGAGATGTTTGCTTCATCATCGTTTCGACGCGCCAGAGGTGACAGATCGACCGGGTGAGAGGTGACGAATGTGGGAGCTGTGATGCGGGGGCGAACCGTCTTCTTGTACAACTGGTCGATGAGCGCTCCACGGCCAAACTTCTCGGCACCATCGATGGTAATCTCTGCGGCTCCGAGCGCGCTCCGGAGTGAATCTGCATCGGGACAAGCATTGACATCGATCCCGGAATGCTCCTGGATCAGTTCGAGCAAGGGTCGGCGAGGCCACTCCCCCGAGAAATCGATCTCGCCCGCGGCATGAGTCACCTGCAATGAGCCGGTAGATGCTTCTATCGCCTGGCGAAGCAATCTCTCGGTGAAGTCCATGTTGTCGATGTAGTTCCAGTACGAAGCATAGTACTCGAGCATGGTGAAATCCTGCAGGTGTGAAGGATCCATACCCTCGTTGCGGAAGACGCGAGCAAACTCGTAGACACGATCGAAACCGGCCACAACACAGCGTTTGAGGTAGGTCTCTGGAGCGATCCGGAGGTAGACCGGAATATCGAGTGCCGCATGATGCGTCTCGAAGGGTCGCGCGAGTGCACCCGACGGCTTGGTCTGCAGTACCGGAGTTTCGACCTCATCAAATCCCGCATCATCCAGCCCCTTGCGCAACGCACGGATGAAATCGTGGCGCAATCGAAATCGTGCGCGCGAATCTGCATCTGTGATCAGGTCGAGATAGCGTCGTCGGTATCGAATCTCACGATCGGCGATGGCATGAAACTTCTCAGGCATGGGGCGCAACATCTTGCCAAGAATTTGCCAGCTCGACCCACGCACTGTCAGCTGACCGATCTTGGTGTGATAGGTCTCGCCCTCGATCCCGACGAAATCGCCGACATCGACCAATTTTATGAAATCGGTGTACGACTCCTTGCCAAGATCATCGCGCTGCAGTGAGCACTGCATGCGCCCACAGACATCCTGCACATCGAAGAAGGTCAACTTGCCGAAGTCGCGACGGCTGACGATCCGACCACAAACTCGAACACCAGCGACTCCCGCTTCCAGCAGTGAAGCCTGCCCCGGTGTATGCGTACGCTGCCACCGCTCCGGATAGGGCTGAAGGCCCTGGTCACGCAATTTCTGGATCTTCTCGATCTTGATCTCGCGGATCCGGTCCTCGGCCACGATTCCCCCCACTCCGGCGCAGGCAAGCCGTTGCTGTGCTTCTGCGTACTCGTATCCTGGCGTCGGTGCCACCGGAAGGGGGGCGCCGACTGCCAGGCTCGCCGGGATCCTAGCCCGCACCGGGTCAGCGGTCAAAGAGACCTGAGCGGGTTCGTTGACTTGGACGCTGCAGGGATTTACCCTTCTTCCTTCCTCCTGACGCCTGAATTGGCGCCAGGGGAGCCTCGGAAGGAAACCCACCGCAGCCAGGAACTTCGATCAGATCCTGTCTCCGGCAACCAGAGAGAAAGTGGGAGGGGCCATGAGTCCGAACTCCAAACGTCGAGCCATCCGTACATTTGCCATGCTTCTTTGTCTGAGTCTGGCACTTGCGATGTCTGGCTGTGCCACTGGACCAAAGAGCACCGTTGCATCGAGCCTCTACTGGAAGCGCGTCTTCAGTCAGATGGGCGATGATCTTCGGGCGGCTCGCACCGACATCGATCGCATCGTCTGGGATCTCGACGACCGTCCCATCGAGCAGTACTAGTCTCGACCACTTCATCGGTCAGTCCTCGTAGCAAGGGGGACGGTCCATCCAGGTCCGGCTGCCAACGGCGGTCGGACCTGTTTTGCATCCTTATCAATTCTGGTTTGTACGAGGATCGTCCGTGGTCAGAGTTTCTGCTGGAGTGCCAGTCTCGCATCGTCTGCACCAGCGATCGCATCTCCAGCGACGACCGCCGCGTGCGCCTTCCGAACTCGATCGAGTGCAAGGTGCTGCTGGTCGGGAGAATACCACTCGATCGGCAACTTACGCGCCCACGCCAGTTGCGAACGAACCAGCGCTCGAGTTCGGGCCTGGATCGTCTCGATCTGATCGGCAGGGTCGGACCCGTCTACCAGCGCCTGCGAAATCTGCTGGTAGCCGATCGACTGTCTGGCCGTGACACTCCAGGGAGGATCGTGATCCGCGAGAAGTTGTTTCACTTCATCCACCCAACCCGCCTCGAACATTCGCAGCACCCGATCCTCGATCCTCTGGTGCATCTCATCGCGCGGCCGAAAAACACCGAGCAACACGGTGCGCCGGGGATCGAGGATCGGAACTCTTCTTCGATGCCAGAGTGTGATGGGCTCGCCACTGATCTCGAACACCTCCAGGGCTCGGATGATGCGTTTGGCGTTATTTGGATGAATTTCCGCTGCTGCCCGCGGATCGACCTTCGCCAGGCGACGATGAAGTGCTCCCTCTGGCAATTCGCTGGCGAGTGCGGAGAGTCGCTGACGAATTTGCGGATCGGCACCCGGTCCGGCGAAGATCCCCTCCAGCAGGGCATGGAGGTAGAAACTGGTGCCGCCACTCAGAAGCCAAGGTTGACGGGAGGATGTCGACTCGGAGAGCGCTGCGAGCCAGTCGACCACCGTGAACTCCTGCCATGGATCGACGAGATCGACCAGCGAGAACGGATTTCCTTGTCGGAGTTCTGGCGCCGGCTTGGCGGTCCCGATGCTCATCTGGCGATAGACCTTCATCGAATCCATCACCTGAATGGGCCAGTCCATCTGCTCGGCGATCCTGGTCGCCAGCTGGGATTTCCCACCGCAGGTTGGTCCTGCGATGACCACCGCCAGTGGCGGCGCAGCAATTGATGTCATCTCTACTCCAGGTAACGCACTTCCATCTCACCGTCCTCGATGAAGAGGTGAGCACCTCGGTCCTCAAATGCTTCCAGAACCGTGAAGGAACCGGCTCCCTCCGACTGATCCAGTTTTTCCTCGAAGGGTCGATGGTAGTGACCGCAGACGACTCTATCGAAACCATCCTTCAGCAGGTTTCCGACAACTTTCCGGTCCGGCTCCATCAGAATCTGTGCCTTTCCCTGCAGAGATCGTCTTGAACTGCGCCGTAGAAAACCGGCCAATCCCTTACACATGAACATCGGCAGGTGTCTGACCACGAACCGGAACAAGTTACTTCGGAGAACCGTGCGCAAGCGCTGGTAGCCGCGGTCTGCTGTTCCAAATAGATCGCCGTGAGAAAGGTGCCACCTCTGGCCGCCTGTCTCCAGCAACAGATGATCTCCACCGACCGCCACGCCTGTAGCCCGTTCGAAACTGGAATCGAGAAGAAAATCGCGATTGCCAGGAATCACCACCACATCGATTTCAGATTCGCATGCGTGACGTAGCGCGTCGAGTTCACGACGAGTCTGGGACAGGGAGATCTGGCCAGGGCCGAGCCAGACATCGAACAGATCGCCGAGCAGGTAGCAGTCGGCGCCATTCTCCTGGCAACTGCGAAGCAACTCCTCCAGCATCGCAAGCCTGCGAGCAGATCCATCGCAGTGCAGGTCGGCGGCTATGATGCACCGTTGCGATGTCGATACGCTCCCCACATCAGCAGTGCCTGGCTGGCTCATGCTTCCGGAATCGTCCAGTCGTCCGGATCGAAATGGGTTTCGGAGGGCTTCTTCTCGCGCGGGGGAACAGATTTTTCAGATCGCTCCCTCTCTGCGGGCCGCTCCTTGACTGCCGGTGGGCGAGGTCTGGACTCTTCCTTCTGCCGTGGCGGGGAAGGTCTCGACTCTTCCTTCTGCCGTGGCGGGCGAGGTCTGGATTCTTCCTCCTGCCGTGGCGGGCGAGGTCTGGACTCTTCCTTCTGCCGTGGCGGGCGAGGTCTGGATTCTTCCTCCTGCCGTGGCGGGCGAGGTCTGGACTCTTCCTTCTGCCGTGGCGGGCGAGGTCTGGACTCTAC
>Ga0310120_10000398_pt1 | contig 34746 bp, 31 predicted proteins | sample CB27_AW_983_MG_FD_203506 | JGI IMG/M metagenome (GOLD analysis project Ga0310120, IMG submission 203506) | Marine microbial communities from Western Arctic Ocean, Canada - CB27_AW_983 | ecosystem: Environmental > Aquatic > Marine > Oceanic | place: Canada: Western Arctic Ocean | collected...
TGATTTTTTTGTCCAATGGCATAATTCTACAGTAGAATGATCAGATACACCATATTTTGCCTTCTTGAGCTGTTTTACAATAGAAGGTCTGATTTGAATTAGTTCTGGTTCTTTTTCTACAACTTCCCCAGAACAACTCATACTGAAAATTATGTGCGAACTTACTTAAATTTGCATACACTGTGGGAAATTTTTTCATAGCTCTATATGTTAGCATTGGCACAATAGTCGGAATACTTGCAGGGACTTTTTTCATTATTACTCAAAAGAGCAAGGTATACCCAGTAGTCATTTTAATTTAAACTGTTAAAATTAACCAAAGAAAATTCAACCCAACTCGGATAGTTTTTCTAGTACTAACACCTGTGATTTTTGACTTACCAATTCTTCTTTTGAATGTTACAGGAATTTCAATTATTTTAAGATCATTTTCAACTCCTGTCATTGTAAGATACAGCCCTATTCCAACACCACCTATTGGCTTATCACTTCCTTGATAAGTTAGTTTTTCAACAATCTTTTCCAGCGAATCACGTTTCATTAATCTGTAAACACATCCCACGTCTGTAAGATTAACAATGCCCATATGTTTAAGACTAAGATATTTTATTTGAATTAACTTTGCAAGAAAGAAATTTGCCCAAACATAAAAACCACTATTTTGATTACCTTTTTCAGAAATTACCTGATTCTGGCGAGATCCAATCACCATATCACAGTTATTCAAATATGGATACATCTTTTCTAAATCATATGCATTAAAAGTTCCATCTGCCTCAGTTGCCCCAATAATATTTGCGTTGGTCTTTAATGCTTCATTAAGTCCCATTACCAGCGAATGAGAATATCCCTTGTTTTCATTCTTTCTTATTACTTTCGCACCATTTTTTTCTGCAATCTCCACTGTTTGATCTTCACTATTGTTATCAATTACAATTACGCTTTGAACAAGTTTTTGATTTAAAAAATCCTTAACTACTTTTTCAATTGAAAGCTCTTCATTATATGTAGGAATTACCATGCAAATTTTTGGCTGATCAATTTGCTTGTATTGCAAATAATGTAAACTTGAATCAGTTTTGTAACTTTTTCTTTTAACTAAATAGGCTAGTAAGGAAGCCCACCATATTGCGTCTACCAGAATAATCCATCTCAAGTATATTGAATAATACACATTTTCAGCCAGAGTCTGACCAGTTACTATTGACTCGACACCACTTATGATAAACATGTAGATATTTACTATAATCCATGAAATGTTCACAACAAGTAAAGCTAGAAATGAAATTGATAAGCCGAAGAAAAATACTTTCATACCACTCTGATTTTTCATTAGAATAAATTATTTATTACTAAATTGTCAAAAAGTCATGAAAGCCGTGATATTAGCCGGTGGCTATGGTACAAGAATTTCAGAAGAATCACACCTAAAACCTAAACCCATGATAGAGATCGGAGGAAAACCAATAATTTGGCATATTATGAAGATCTATGCTACATATGGAATTAATGATTTCATAATTTGTTGTGGCTATAAAGGTGAAATAATAAAAAAATATTTTGAATCATTTGATTCTGAACCGTGGAATGTAGAATTAATTGACACTGGATTAGACACAATGACTGGAGGAAGAATAAAAAGAATACAAAACCGTATTGACGAAACTTTTTGTTTAACCTATGGTGATGGAGTAAGCGATGTTAATATTCGTGATTTAATTTCATTTCATAATTCAAAAAAATCACTAGCTACACTCACCGCAATCCATCCTCCTGAAAGATTTGGTGTTTTGAATATATCTGGTGAATATGTAACTGAATTCCATGAGAAACATAGAGGTGAGTCTTCGTGGATTAATGGAGGGTTTTTTGTATTCGAACCAAAAATTTTTGATTATTTATTAGATGGCGATTCAACTATACTTGAAAAAAAACCACTAGAAACTTTAGCACATGAACAAAATTTAACAGCATTCAAACATAACGGATTTTGGCATCCAATGGATACATTAAGAGATAAAAATTATTTAGAAAATTTATGGTTTGATAACAAAGCTAATTGGAAAATTTGGTAATATTTTATTATTTATTATTCTGAATACCCAATTTTAAAATAAGTTCCAACATCAAATTTTTCTTTTTCTAAAAATCCTCTACCATCAATTATTATCGGATTACTCATAAATTGTTTTAATAATTCTGAATTCAAAAATTTGAATTCCTCCCATTTTGTAAATATCATAGCTATGTCTGAATTTTTTAATGCATCTTCTAAATTATAACACAGATTACATCCACTTGGTAATTTTATCATATCTGGTTTTGATTTTAAAATTGGATCAAAAGCAAAAACTTTTGCATCTTTTTTTAATAATATGTTTATTGCATCTAGTGCTGGTGATGATCTTAAATCATCAGTATCTGGTTTGAAAGTTAAGCCCAAAATTGCTACTTTTTTATTTTTTAATGTGGATAAAATAGATTCTGCTAATAGAACCATCTTATTTGGTCGTTCTGCATTGATATCTAAAATTGCTTTCAAAAGAGGCGTATCGACACTATTTTTGTTAGAATAATCTAATAGTGCTTGTACATCCTTAGGAAAACAACTGCCTCCAAATCCACATCCTGGAATTAAATATGATTCTAAACTCGGAATAATTTTCTCCTTGTTAATTTTTGATGTTATTCTTTTATCTGAAACTAATGCTTTCAAAATATTATATGGATCTACTCCTGGGATTTTTTCTGAGATATTTGCAATTTCATTAGAGAATGAAATCAACATAGAAAAAAACGCATTATTTGTATATTTTATTAATTCAGATGATTCCAAATTTGTTTCAACAAATTCACATTTGTCCTTAAAATCTGAAAATATTTCTTTAACAAATAATTTTGTATCGTTATCCAAACTTCCAATGACTATTTTACCTGGATTCATGAAATCATCTAATGCATTACCCTCTCGTAAGAATTCTGGAACAACAGCTAACCCAAATTCTAATTTAGATAATTCTTGATTCAATATTGGTAAAATAACATTTTTTGATGTATTTGGAATTATTGTGCTTCTAATAATTATCTTATAGTTTTTTTTCTGATTATTTTTGATTGATTCTGTAATTACTTTTACTGAATTAGTTATTTGAGTTAGATCTATTGAATTATTTTTTGTGGGTGTTCCAACACAAATAAAACATCCATCAGTTTCATTAACAAGTTTGTTTACATCATTTTGTGGAATTAAATCACCTGTAGAAATCACTTTCTCTAAAATTTCTTGCAATCCTTTCTCAAAAAATGGTAAATTTTTCTTTCTAATTTGTTCTAGTTTTCCTTCATCCACGTCAAAAATAATAATTTTATGTTTTAACGATGCTAGACAAATCCCAGTTGTTAATCCAACATAACCTGCTCCAACAACACCGATTTTCAAGACAAATTACTCCTATACCATTTGTAAACTCGTTTTAATCCTTCCTCTAGATCTATTTTTGGAATATAATTTACAGATTTTTTAATTAAAGAAAGATCTGGGCACCTTCTTTGAGGATTATCTTTAGTATAATTTGGATCATCACTTTCAATTATTTTAATTGATATTGGTTTTGCTACAATATTTTTGATTGTGTCTGCGACATTTTTTACACTTACCTCTTCATCATTTCCAACATTACAAATTATTCCATCATGTTTTGAAAGTAATAATTTAAAAAAACCGCCAATAGCATCACTAACATAACAGAAACTTCTTGTTGGGCTACCATCACTATGAATAATGATTTGAGATTTATTGATAGCATTATTCATAAAATCAGGAATAATTCTTCCGTCATCTAGATTAAGATATGGACCATACACGTTAAATGGTCTTGCAATTTTAATAGGAATTTTATATTGTTGAAAATATAAAATTGAAATTGTTTCTGCTAGCCTTTTTGATTCATCATAACATGCTCGTGGGCCTGTACATGACACCTTTCCTACATATGATTCAGGAGTTGGAAAAATCTCTGGATCACCATAAATCTCACTACTGCTAAGAAATAACATACTTCTTACTTTTTTTTCTTTTGCTATTTCTAACAAATTTTTTGTACCTTGATAATTGACATCTACTGTTTTAATTGGGAATTTTCTATATGTTGGTGGTGATGCAATACTTGCAGCATGTATGATGTAGTCTATGTTATCACTAATTTCAAAACTCTTGGAAATATCTTGTTCTAAAAATTCAATATTCTGATTTACACTATCTTTCTTATCTTTTGATGTGATTAAACTATCTAATACAATAATTTTCATCGGTTTAGATAATGTTTCATTAATTTTTGTTAGTACACTAGTAAAATAAGTCCCAAGAAAACCTTTCCCACCTGCAATTAAAACAGTCTTACCTTCCAATTCATCATAAAATTCTTCCAATTCATTTGCAATTGATTTAATGTCTTCTAAGAAAATATCCTCTGAATTATTACTCATTATGATACTTTTGTATTCAGCAATAAATTCTATTTCCTATAATCTAATAGTATTTTTTATATCCTGACTAAAATCATGAAATTCGTGTATCCTGATCATCATATGATAAAAAATGGCCACTTGACTAATTGTCAAATATGCAATTCAAATAAAATGCATTTAATACTTGATTTGGGCAATCAACCTCTTTGTGATTCATTATTAACTAAGGAAATGCTCAACAATCCTGAAACAACATTTCCTCTTAGAATGTTATGGTGTGAAGAATGTTCTTTGGCACAACTTGATTATTGTGTTGATGGAAATGAGGTTTACCACCCAGATTATCCGTATAGAACTGGCATTACAAAAGAATTAGTTGAATATTTGATCAGCATGAGCGATTCACTTATTCAAAAATATGATCTTAATCAAAATGATTTAGTTGTAGATTTAGGATCTAATGATGGAACTCTTTTATCAGGATTTAAAGAACATGGAATAAAAATTACTGGAGTTGAACCAACAAATATTGCAAAAATTGCAAACAAAAAAAATATTGAAACTGTTCAAGAATTTTTTACTTTAGATATAGCTAAAAATATTAAAACTAAAAGTGGTGAAGCGTCTCTGATATTAGCAACTAACATGTTTGCTCATATGGCGACAATTGGAGAAGTTATCTCTGGAATTGAGTCCCTTCTAAAACCTAATGGTGTTTTTGTATTTGAAAATCATTATCTATTGGATGTGATACATGGAGGACAATTTGATACAATTTATCATGAACATTTACGTACTTATTCTTTGAAATCTTTAATCAAATTATTCAGTTATTATGATTTTACTGTTACCGATGTTGAACGAGGAACTAGATATGGTGGAAACATACGTGTCCATGTGACAAAAGGTAAAAACAAAAACGTGTCAAAAAATGTGGAATCATTGTTAAAACTTGAAGAAGAATCAGGTTTGTATGAATTACATACTTATAGAAAATTTGCAGCAAGAGTAAAAACAGCTAAAAAAGATTTTATGAATTTCTTATTTGACATGAAAAAAGAAGGTAAGACTATTGTCGGGAATTCGTGTCCTGGACGTAGTGTGACATTATTGAATTATTATGGAGTTGATTCTGATTTATTACCCTATATTGCAGAACAATCAACTTCATTGAAACTTGATATGTATCTTCCTGGAAAACAAATTCCCATTGTAAATAATGAGATACTTATTCAGGAACAACCTGATTATGTGGTATTATTGGCTTGGCATTACGCCACACCAATTATGAACCAATTAAAAGCAAGAGGGTTAAAATCAAATTTCGTAATTCCTTTACCTGATCTAAAAATTCTGGAGAATTAATGAATTCAAAAATTGCAATTGTCGGTTCTGGATTTGGAATGTATTGTCTACTTCCAGCTTTTAGTAGAATCAATGAATGTAAAGTTGTTAGTATTTGTGGAAAAAATTCGAAAAGAATGACTGATTTTTGTAAAAAATTTAATGTTAAACAATATACTAATTGGAAAGAAATGCTTCAAAAAGAAAAACCAAATGCAGTAGCTATAGCTGTTATTCCACAAAATCAGTATGAGATAGCAAAATATGCATTAGAAAATGACATAGCAGTTTTTGCAGAAAAACCTTTGACAACCTCACTTGATACTTCTATAACTCTAAATAATTTGGCAAAAAAACGAGGTCTGCCTAATATGATGGATTTTCTTTTCACAGAAATTCCTGAATGGCTTGAAACTAAAAAAATTGTTGAATCAGGAAGTTTAGGAGAAATACTTGGCATTGATGTTAATTGGACATTTTTGAGTTATGATTTAAAGAATAATTTGAAATCATGGAAAACTGATATCAAACAAGGTGGTGGTGCACTATCTTTGGTATTTTCTCATACGTTATATTATTTAGAATATTTCTTAGGATCAATCAGGCAAATTCAGTGTAAAATATTTTCTTCTGAAAAAAGTTTGAACAATGGAGATACTGAAATAGATATGACATTTGTTTTTAATAAAAAATGTTTGGGTCATGCTCATCTAGATATTTCTGAATCTAATTCAAACCATACAATAACATTTCGTGGAGAAAGAGGAAATATAATTTTACAAAATTCTAGCGAAAGCTTTGTAGATAATTTTGAGTTAATTGTAAAAACAAACAATGAATCTCAAAAAATTAAACTGGGAAAATCACTCAATGTTTTTGATACGGAAGACGATACAAGAATTAAAGTAATTGAGCCTATTGCAAGGAGATTTATCAATTGGTGTAATTCTGGCATTGCATCCAAACCAGATTTTCAAGATGGAACACGTGTTCAAGAACTTATTGAAACGTCTAGAAATAACTGAATTTTATGATTCTCATTTTTTGGTATTAGTAGTAAAAAATTCCATTGTTTTTTTAATTCCTTCTTCCACTGAAATTTTTGGGTTCCAACCCAGTTTTTTCAATTTTGAATTATCTACGACAAAATTTCCTACATCAACTTTTTTTGTATATTTGGGAGTTTCTGTATACTCAATATTACACTTAGAAATTTTTTGTAAAATATTGGCAAATTCCTTAAACCAAATTTTTTTACCTGATGAAATCCAATATAATTCTCCTGATTTTCCTTTTTTTAATATTGTATTTATTCCACTAATGACATCATCGACAAAAATCAAATCTCTAAAAAATTCCCCTTTATTATATACATGTAATTTTTCACCTTTGAATGCTTGATGAATCATAAAATTGACTGCATTTTTGTTTGGTACCGTCTGTTCCCGTGGGCCATATGAATTTGTAATACGAAAAACATTTGTTTTAATTCCATAAAGATCATGATAAATTTTACAAAAATGTTCACTTGCTAATCTATTAGTTCCATAGATTGTCGTTGGATTACATGGAGTATTCTCATTTACAGGAAGCTTTTTTGGCTTTCCAATTACAATGAATGTGCTGCCTAGAATAAATTTACATGATAACTTTAGTTCTTTAATTTTTTCTAGCATAAATAATGTAGTTTTTGTATTTGAATCAACATCTTGAAGAGGTTCTTCGAATGATTTCGAGTGTGAAGTATTTCCAGCTAGATGAAAAATTACATGCGGTCTAAAATTTTCAATAATTTCTCCCACTTTTTTAAAATTAGTTACATCAATTTTTTTGATATCAATTTTTTTACCTAAATGCATGAGATTGGTTTTTTTTGAAAGAGTTTTTGTTAAAATCATTATCTGATGATTTTTTTTAGATAGTGATTCTGCTAAATGGCTACCTATAAAACCTAATCCTCCTGTAATCACAATCTTCAATAATTTTAAGCATGTTTAGTGAGTTAAAAGCTAACTTACAAAATACTACTAATGTATATCTGCAACATTTTTTAGGTTTTAATATGCAATCAAATATTTTTTCAAAATTAAAAATATTACTTAATTCAAGAAAAATCTTCAAAAATTGGTATATCTACCCAAAAATTTATTTTAAATTAACTAATGCCAAATCAGTGATTTTTGAGACTGTAACCGGAATGAAGATCCGTATTAGAACAGATTCTACTGATCTTATGGCTCTTACAAATGTCTGGATGATTGATGAATACAATATTGACGATTATGCTATTGATAATAATGACACAGTTATTGATATTGGCTCACATATTGGATTATTTTCATTATTTGTTTATCAATTTTGTAACAAAGGAAAAATATTTTGTTATGAGCCTATAAGAGAAAATTTTGAATATTTAGATTTAAATTTAAAATTAAATAAAACAAATAATATTTTTCCATTCAATCTAGCTGTTTCATCTAATTCATCTGATTTAGATATATTTTTGAATGAAGATCAATCTGGACATAGTATTTTTTCTAAAAATAATAAAAAAATAACTGTTAAATCAATTTCTTTAAAACAAATTTTTGATGAAAATAAAATACTTAATTGTAAATTATTAAAACTGGATTGTGAAGGTTCTGAATATCAGATTATTGATGCATTACCATTGAATTATTTTGATAGAATTGAGAATATAGTAATCGAATATCATCTAGCTGATTCAAAACCTGAACTTGGAAAAAAATTAATCACAAAAATCAAAAATACCGGATTTAAAATAACTACAAGACCTCATCATAATGATATGGGATTTTTAATAGCTAGAAAATGATGAGTTTATTTCAAATTTTTTGGTCAAGTAAGTGATAAAAACTGAGTGAATTCTAAATAGTTTGATTCAAAATTAAAATATTATGAATATTGCATTAGTATGTCCTGCATCATTGCCTGCTACTCAGTTTGGTGGAATAATGTTTCTTTGTTTAGATCTAGCAAAAGAATCTTCAAAAATTGGACATGATGTGACAATTTTTACGACTGATCTTGATTTTGCAAATAATCCTAAAACATTCAATAAAAAACTACTACGAATTGAAAAAATTGACAATTTTTTAATTAATCGTAGTCATGTATGGTTATCGATACAATTATTCTTTGTTAGCCCTGGAATATATCGTCAACTCATCAAACATAAATCTGACATAATTCATACTATTGGAATAAGAAGCTTTCAATCTCTTATTGCAGCATATGTTGCAAAAAAGAAAAAAATTCCATTAGTTATATCTGATCAAGGTGGATTAACTACTCATCCTGAACAAACATCTAATTTTTTAAAGCGTTTTTTGTTTATACTTCAAAAACCATTTGTAAATTATATAATAAACACTGCAACAAAAATTAGTGTACCAAACGACTATGAAAAAAATATCTTCTTAAAATTTTCTGATAAATCAAAAATTAATGTTATTAAAAATGGAATTAATCTTGATATATTAACATCGAAACAAATCAATTTCAAATCAAAATATAACATTGATAATGATTATGTACTATTTTTAGGAAGATTTAGTAAAATTAAAGGCATTGACACTTTGATAGAATCTATCAATATTATAAAATCTGACATTACTAATTTGAATATAAAATTTATTTTTATGGGCGTAGATTTTGGTTTTGAATCTGAGATGTTGAAAATGATTAAAAATTATAATTTAGAAAATATAATAAAAATTATCAAAAATCCCCCACGTGAAGATGTAATCGCTGCATATCGTGAAAGTAAATTTTTAGTTTATCCATCACGTTGGGAATTATCTCCGCTTACGCCACTTGAAGGATTTGCTTTTAAAAAAACAATAATTAGTACTACTGCACATGGAATACCTAGTACAATTCAACATAATAAAAATTGTATTCTTGTAGAACCTGATAATATAACGCAATTATCAGATTCAATATTGGATTTGATAAACAATGAAAAAAAATGTAACGATCTTGGAAACTCTGGGCATAATTTAGTTCTTGAACAATGTAATTCAAAAATTATGGTAAAAAATACTTTAGACATGTATGAACAAATAATAAAAGAGAATTCTTTAAAAAAATACTAACATGAAAAATAAAGAAATGAATGTACCATTTTTTTTACCATTTATTGATAAATCTGATATTTCTGAAATTAAAAATGCGGCATTATCTACATTACTAACAAATGGACCCAAACTTGATAGGTTTGAAAAACAATTTCAAAAATTTACAAACTCTAAATATGCAATTGGAGTTTCAAATGCAACATCTGCATTACATATTTCCCTTAAAGCATTGGAAATTAGTTCTGGTGATGAAGTAATTATACCTGATCTAACATTTGCAGCTACAGCAAATTCTGTGCTTCAATCTGGTGCAATTCCCGTAATTGCAGATATTGATGAAGAAACTTTGAATATCTCTCCAGATTCAATAATAAAAAATTTGAGTAAAAAAACTAAGGCAATAATTCCAGTTCATTTTGCTGGTACTCCATGTAATATGAAAGAAATTGTCAAAATTGCAAAAAATCATTCTTTAAAAATTATCGAAGATTGTGCACATGGAATTGGAACTTATTTCAATAAAAAACATGTTGGAAATTTTGGTGATACTGGATGTTTTAGTTTTTACCCAACAAAAAATCTGACCACGATTGAAGGTGGTATGATTATCACTAATAATAAAAAAATTGCAAAATATGCACATCTTGTTAGAAATCATGGGCTAACTAGAACTTTGATCAACAGATACTCTTCTGGAAAACCATGGGAATATGATATTGAAAATATAGGTTACAATTACCGTATTGATGAACTTAGATCTGCATTGGGTATTTCTCAATTAAAAAAAGTAAAAGCATTAAATAAAAAAAGATTGAAAATTTATCAATATTACAATGAAAAATTAAAAAATATGTCAGGTTTAATTTTACCAAACAAAAATTATTTGAATAATTCATGTCATCTTTATGTTGTTAGAATTTCTTCTGATGCAAAAATCTCTCGTGATAAATTATTTAATTATTTACAAAAAAATGGAATTGGTTCTACTGTTCATTACAAACCATTACATGAATTCACTCTTTTTAAAAAATATTCAATTCATAGAGATGAATTAAGTACAACGAAAAAAATCTATAATGAAATTTTATCATTACCATTGTATCCACAATTATCAAAATCAAAGCAGAATTATGTTATAGAACACATAAGGAAAGCTCTTATTTGAAATTTTTACCTAACTGTGATTTTATTAGTATTAATTATTAGTTAGCATTATTAACAAAAATAATTATTTAAAAGATGTTGACTATGAAAAATCTGTATATTTTACAAGAGAAAATAAATACTAAAGAAATAGAAGATGAAACTGCAGATTATATTGCATTTGATTATATTGCCCATAATTTTTTGTTAACTAAAAAAATCCCACACAGTGTAATTGATGATCATATTGATGATGAAGAAAGAGAAAATATTTTCAAACGCTGTAGTGAATATCTAAAAAAATTAGAACAACTTGGTGACACTGGAATTAATTTTCACGATGTTGATTTAGTTAGTATTGTTGACCGAAATGAATTACATGAATTTTTAATGGACATTCTACCTAAAATTGAAATTGTAACAAAATTATTGGAAGATAATATTTATAAAAAAATTTTTGTTTCCTCTGAAATTTATGAAATATTTTCAAATACTAAATTCGCATCAAAACTTGAAAAATTAAATCATGTTGAAAAAACCAACTTGACATTTGAAAACATACAAATCCCATTAAAACTTGGAAACCAAGAAATTAAATTTTCAATAAATCGAAAAAAATATAAAACTCTAAAAGAAAACGTTGAAAAAATCTCTGGCACATTATTTAATTTAAAAAATAATATGGAAGGAAAAAACAAAATTATATTATTAGAATTTGATCCAGAAATCTATTTTGAATTATTAAAAGAAATTTCTTCTCGAGACTTACAACCAGTATTGATAAATTTTAGGAAAAGTTCAACGCATAGTATTTCTGCAATAAAAAATTTAAAAAAATCCAATTCTTTGGTACTTACTTCTAAAAATTTCTTAGAAAAAAATGAACTAGAAGGTATCACACAAACAAAAACATCTATTAAAAAAATCTTAGCAGAAATCTTAGAAAATAAACAACCATTTCAAAATTTAATTTCTAAGGAAACAAATTTTGATTTGTTACTACAAAGAAAAATTATTAATATAATTTTTCAAAGATTGGATGAATACTTATATCAAATACTTATTGCTGAAAAAATAAAAAATTTAGATTGTATAAAAGGCATTATCACGTTAAATTTTTCTGGTGAAACTGAAAAGATCTTTTCAAAAATACGGAATAAAACACCTATTATCCTCCTGCAACATGCATTTGCTAATTATTTAGAACCGCTTTCTCATTTTGATATATTGGATGATTATCATCTCATACAAAATAAAATTGCTGTGTGGGGTGATATTGTTAAAAATTATTTGATTAAAATTCGTAAAATTCCAGAAAATAAAATTATTGTTTCAGGCAGTCCAAAATATGACTCTTATTTTGATTCTCCATTACCTGTAAGAAATAAAAAAACTATTCTTGTTACATTAAGACCCATCATTTCCCATATGGAGGGCCCGCGAATCAAACTTTTTGAAAGATATCAAAATGTCATTCAAGAATTAATTAGAATTTTTGAAAACATCGATGATGTTGAAATATTATTCAAATTACATCCACAACAAAATCTAAGTAATGAAATTATCACCAATATGATTAAAACAAACAAAAAATTCAAAATTCTACAATTTAATCCAATCAAGGATCTTTTGTCTAATTGTTTCCTTCATGTTAATATTGCACCTGAAAATTTTGATGCCTCAAGTGTGATATTAGAAGCAATGATCTTAAAAAAACCTACATTAAACATTCAGCTTCAAAAAAATGATTATGATTTTGAATTTAATACTCTTAATGCAATAAAATCGATATCCTATGATTCTGACATAAAGAATGTCTTGTTAGACCTGCTTGAAAATCCAAAAAAAGATAACTTGATTGAAAACTCTCAATATTATCTCTCAAAATATATGAGAAACATGGGGTCTGCATCCAAAAAATTAATTGATGCTTTAGATGCCTTTTAGATACAATTCCTATAATTCTTTTTCTAACTGCTGATGTAATTTATTTATCCATTTCCCATCTTTTTTATACCAAATATCTCCTCTAAATTTTTCTACCGTTCTACAGAATTCATCTTTAGAAATTTGAATATAATTACAAAATTTATCAATAAATTGTTCTGCGCACCTTCCATCATATTTTAAAACTAAATCTATCGCAGTTTTTCTATTAATCAAATTGTCTCTTAAATCATAACATACATGATCCATACATTGACCAAATCCAAATTTCACAAACTTTAACATTTGGTTGACATGAACAAAATCTGAATCACATGCATTGTACGAAACGTATGTTCCTATTTCCTCTGGTTTAATATTTTGACGGTCTTGGAAACCATATTTTTTAGAAAACTCAGAATTTCCTGCCGAAGACCATTCTTTCAGATAGTATTGTAGCCAAATTCCTCTTACGTTATGATCCAATAACTTTTGTACATCATAATGGAAAAAATAGAGATCATTTTCAGTAATGCCATCAATGTTTAGATATTCATCAATTCCTTTAGATAGAGTTTGTAATTGATATGCTTTTAATGCATCAGAATCTGTTCCTACACCAGTCAGGCTTGTACCCATAGTTAAACCAGGATTTTCACCCTGAATTATCAACGGAATTTTAAATTTTTCAGCAATGATATAGGTTGATGCGTACAAAGGAAATTCACTGGCCTTTACAAAATTCAAATGATTAAAAAAATCATGTTTTGAGAGTTTCATCATAATTTTTGGATTTGGTCCTATTGAGATCAAATTAAACCCTAACGATTTTAAATTATCTAAGTTCTTTCTTCCAAGCTCAGTAATATTTTCTGGTTGATAATTTACTAACAAACAATTAAGACCTAATTCTTCCCTAGCAGTGATAGCCTGCTTTGTACTATCTTTCCCTCCACTTACACCAATCACACAATCAAAAACTGCGTTTGCTCTTTTGGCATCATTTACAATCGTATCTAATTCTTTTTTTCTCTTAGACCAATCAATTTTTTTCTTCTCATCTTCCCATAAACACGCACCACATATTGATTCTGTATTGAAAAAAATACCAGGTCTGGTATTTGGCTGTATACATCTACTGCAAATTTTTAAATTTTCCATATATTTTGTACATCATTTTTGGCATTACTTGATAATTAAGAATTTTTAGAAAATTCTACTTTGAATATATATTTAGGCAGAGAATTATCAAGTCATGAAAATTTTATCTGTTACGCTTGAAAAATGCTCTGGCTGTGCATTATTAATTGATAACGAAATTGCCTTTGCTACAAGTGAAGAAAGATATAGTAGAATTAAATCAGATTCTTCTTTTCCCATGCAATCTATTTTACATGCTCTTAAATTTGCCAAAATTAAAGGAAATGATTTAGATCAAGTAATTATATGTGGTAATATGCTAAGTCTCATTCCTTCTCTTACCAACGAATATTCTACGCTTGATGTCGATGAGCAATTAAAATTGATGAAAGAGTATTGGTATCCAACTTTAGTAGAAAAAAAATCAATATCATTTCTAGAATTAATAAAAAATAAAATCAATCTTGATCAGTATCCGTTTAATACTGAATTCGCAAAAGGGTTCGACTATTTTACGCTTGAAAATCCTTATACTGATGATGATGCAAAACGTGTATCTCACTTTTTTAAGACTGTTTTATCAGATTTATTAAAAATTGAACAATCTAAAATTATTCACATGGAACATGACTGGTGTCATGCAGCTTATGCTTTCTATGCAAGTCCAATCCGAGATGATAATACTCTTGTTGTCACTGCAGATGCTTGGGGTGACGATCTAAGTGGTTCGATATCTATTTTTGATAAAGAAAAAAATCAATTAAAACGAATCAAAGAATACTCTCACAAAGACTTTCAATTAGCACGAATTTATCGATACACTACACTTTATTTGCGAATGTTATCGAATGAACACGAGTACAAAGTAATGGGCTTGGCTCCTTATTACACTGGTTCAAAGCGTGAAGAAGTTGAAAAAATTTTTGATAAAATGCTCACGTTAGATGGTATTGAGTTTCATTTCAATAAAGAAATACCTGATATTTTCAATTTCTTGGAAAACAACTTGAATACGTTTAGATTTGATCATATTGCATCTGGATTGCAAAAATTTACAGAAAAAATTCTGGTTAATTGGTTTACAAACTTGGTAGATGAACATGATAGCAAATCTGTAGTTTTCTCAGGTGGAATATCGATGAATGTGAAAGCAAACATGTTAATTTCTGATATTCCAAAAATTGAAAATTTCTTTGTTTGTGGTGCTGGTACTGATGAAACATTACCCATTGGTGCATGTTATCATCATGCTGAATTAAACGGAGTTAGCCCACTTCCATTAGAAACTATGTATCTGGGTGAAAAGGTGGAATATGATGAAAATGAAATTAACACATTAAAAAATTATAAAATTTCAAAATACGCCAACGTTGAACAAATTCTTTCTCAGGTATTAGATAACAAAATCATTGCTGTGTGTAGGGGTAGAATGGAAATGGGGCAAAGAGCACTTGGTAATAGAAGTATCATAGCTGATCCACGAAATATTGAAAATATTCAAAAAATTAATCACTCGATAAAAATGAGAGATTTTTGGATGCCATTTGCACCTGTAGTATTATTTGAAAAGCAAGAAGAATTACTAATTAATACTAAAAAAATTGATTCGCCATTCATGACTATGACATTTAACACAATTGATGGAAAAAAGAAAATTCCTGTTGCTATACATCAATCTGATCAAACCGCCAGAGCTCAAATATTGCATAAAAACCAAAATCCTGAATTATGGGATTTAATCAGTAAATTTTATGATAAAACGGGAGTTCCTGCGTTAGTAAATACGTCATTTAATCTTCACGGCAAACCCATTGTAAATAATCTTCAAGACGCATTACATGTTTTTGAAAATTCTGGCTTGGATGTACTATGGCTTGATAATCATATTATTGAGAAAATTGCCTGATAGAAACAATCATACCAAATAATTAAATTCGTTGTTTTTTATAAAAATAATATGGATACATCCAAAGCAAATATCTACAAAGGTTACCACGAGGTAGTTACAGATCATTTTTATAAATGGGAAAAAGCACAGTCTAAAAGATATTTTGAATATAGAAAAAAATGGGAAAATAACGCAAAAAATCTAATTGTTGAAAATTTTCCATTGCATCTAGATATAGGAATTACCAATGTTTGTAATTTAGAATGTACATTTTGTGCAAGAACAGTACTTCTAAATGAAGATAAATTTAGAGGGCCAGCTCATATGGATTTTGAATTATTTAAGAAAATTATCGATGAAGCTGTTGAAATTGGTACTTTTTCAATCAACTTGAATTTATTAAATGAACCATTAACAAATCCTGAACTTGTAAAAATGATCAAATATGCAAAGGCTAGAGGCATACTAGATGTTCATTTTCATTCCCATGGTGGTCTTTTAACTGAAAAAAAATCTATTGAATTGCTTGATTCTGGATTAGACAAACTCTTAATTTCAATTGACACACCAAATAAAGAAAAATATGAAAAGCTTCGTGTTTTGTCTAAATTTGATTCCGTAATTGAATATCTAAAAAAATTTAAAGAATTAAGAGACGATCGGAATAGTCTTGGTCCCTTAATAAAATCTAATTTTATTGAATTTCCTGGAATTACCGAAGAAGAGATGAGGCAAAATATGGAATTTGGATTAAGTATATCTGATTGCGTAGGATTTCAGGAATATCTTGATCCTACTGGTACAATTGGTACAACGAAGGAATATCCCCAAGGGTACAAATCGTCATTTATTTGCCAGCAGCCTTTTACGCGTTTAGCAATAGCTGAAGATGGAACTGTTTCACCATGTTGCCTAGATCATGAGTTTGAATTATCTGTTGGCAACGTTAAAACTCAATCGTTAATGGAGCTTTGGAAAAACAAAGGGATGGAAGAGATGAGGAAAAAACAAAAGGATGGGAAATTCTTTGAAATTCCACGGTGTAGAAACTGTGAAATGGCTACCAATGGTGATGAAGGAATACCAACACAGTTTGAAAAATATGGTCCTACACTTTAATGCGATTTTTGTAATAGATTAATTATTTTTTCTTTGTTGGCGGAATCTTCATTTTCCAAACTTGTTGTGGCATTTTTCCCTCTAGATGTTTTTGATAGTCATTCTCATTTTTTATTTGTGAAATATTTTTACATATTTCATCCAGTGAGTTCAAAGTAAATTGAATATCATCTGATGAATGTGAATATGAGATAAAGCTAACTCCTTGTGACATAAAAATTCCTTTCTTAACCATTTCCTGTAAAATTAGTGCCTTCAAAACAAGTGATTCTTTTCCTGCTCTATCCAAACAGTCCATTTTCATTCTTACAGGATAGCCTATCAGTTTTGCGTTGATATTATATGATGTGACAATTTTATTCCAACCTTTCATCAAGTTTTCACCTTGATTCCAACAAGAGTTAATTGTGTCATTTGTTTGCATCTCATTAATTACTGCTATAGTTCCCGCTAATGAGAGGGCTTCACTGTTATTTGTTGATGATACCCACAAATCATCAAATGCCTTCATAAATTCGGTTTTTCCAGTAATTGCAGTAATAGGTAATCCATTACCCATTCCTTTCCCAAAACAAACTAAATCTCCTTTAAAGTCAAAATATTTTTGGCATCCTCCTAGATCAAATCTAAATCCTGTAACAATTTCATCAAGAATTAAAATTGCACTATTTTCATCCGTTAGTTTTCTTATTTTTTTAAGAAATCCGTCATCTGGATTTTCATAGACTGTAGGTTCAAAAACTACTGCTGCAATTTCATTTTTATTATTTTCAAAAATTTGTTCTAATCCATCGGGATCGTTGTAGTCAAAAATGAAGATTAAATCTTTATTAAATTCTGGTACTCCACCATCTCTACTAACCATTGCTGCCTGCCAATCATGCCAAACTCCTCCACTTCCACAATATGCAATTTTATTTTTCTTGGTTAGATATCTTGCTGCTCTTACAGCAGCTGTTACTGCATTAGAACCTGATTTTTCAAATTTTACCATTTCTGCGTCTGGAATAATCTTTGAAATTTTTTCAGAACATTCTACTTCTACTGGGTGTGGAAGTGAAAATAATATTCCTTGCCTTAATTGTTCAATAATTGCATCATTTACTACTTTGTAATTATATCCTAAAGTAATTGGACCTAATCCACATAGATAATCTAAATACTCATTACCATCTACATCTGTAAAATGTGATCCTTTTGCAGTTTGAATATAGGTGGGAAAAACTCCCTTTACAAAGCAATCTGCTCCCCTACTGAACGTTCCTGTTTGGTGTGGAATTAATGATAATGCTTTATTCTTTATTTCATCAGATTTAGTGAATCTTTCTACCATAACATATCTCACTTAATTAATAATTTATGGTTTCTTGCTTCCATCTTGAATGATTTTTTCAAAAATACACCCTTTTTCAAAAAATCCAAATTTTTTAATAAATTTTATTGATGGCTCATTTTTGACATTAACTGTAGCAAAATATCTATCTCTTGGGTTTTCTTTCATCAATAACATTATAGATTCTTCACCATATCCTTTGCGTTGATATTTTTTTAAAATATGATATGCAATCATGTTTTTTTTAGTAATGTTGACATTCCCAATAATAATATCCTCCTCATTTAAGACCATATACCATTTATCATATTCATGATTTTCATTTTCAAAAAAATACTTTTTTACAAATTTTTCTGAATCTTCAAATTTTGGGAGAGGGTTGCCTGTTGTGCTGGCATAAGGTGTATCCAAAAATTCTTTTAGATGTTCATATAATATTGAAATTTCATTTTCTTTTATTAATCGTATTTTTGTTTTCATTATTTATGGTGTTATCTTATGCGTAACTTATAACTTCTAGGAATTATTGAATAGTATAGATGGAATTTTATGGACATAAACAAATTATTTGATTTATCTGATAGGGTTGTAGTGATTACTGGTGCAGCTGGTTTACTTGGAACACAATATGCATATGGATTAAGCCAAGCTGGCGCTAATGTTGTTCTAGCTGATTTAAATCACACTAATTGTAAAACCATTGAAAGGCAAATAATAAAAAAATTTTCTACAAAACCAATGTCAATTAAACTAGATTTAACAAATCAAAAATCTATTTCATCTATGACATCAGCCATAATAAAAAAATACTCAAAAATAGATGTTTTAGTGAATAATGCAGCTTATCAAGGCAATCCAAAAATTAGAACTGATGGTTTTGAAAATCTGAAATTAAATGTGTGGAATCAGGCAATTGATGTGAATTTAACAGGCGTTTTCCTTTGTTGTCAAAATATTGGTAAACAAATGCTAAAACAAAAATCTGGTAATATCATAAACATTGCTTCAACATATGGACTTGTAGGACCGGATCAAAGAATTTATGGAAAAAGTGGTCAAAATTCAGCGGCATTTTATGCGGCAACTAAAAGTGCAATTTTAAACTTGACTAGGTACTTGGCTGCATATTGGCAAGGAACTGGTATTAGAGTAAACACACTTTCACCAGGTGGAGTACAAAACAATCAAGACCCAAATTTTCGAAAAAAATATTCCGAGAAAACCATGATTGGTAGAATGGCAAAAAAAGACGAATATGTTGGACCATTATTGTATTTGGCATCTGATGCATCATCTTACATGACTGGTTCGAATCTTATTGTTGATGGTGGATGGACTGCTTGGTAATATTTTGTTATAATTTAAACTGAATTTCTTATTGTGTCTACAACTTTTATTTTTTTCCTATCATTCTTGGTAATGGATCATCTGATTCTTGACGAATATAATGGTAGCATAAGCTTTGAAATACTGATGTCATTTTGTAACTATATTGATGTTGTTTAAAACACGTTCTATTTTATTATAATTATTTTTCCTTTTTTTGAGGATTCTTTCATAGCTAAGGCAATTCGTAATGTTTTTTCTCCCTGAGTTAAATCATTAATCGTTTTTTTTCTTTTTTTTACACAATTCATAAAATGTTTAATTTCTTCTACATACATCTGATTTAATCTTTCATCTGTTATTCCAGTTGTAATTCCACCTGTAACTAATTTGTAATTATTATTTATGATCACTTTTTTCCATTTTTTTGTTCTCATATTGAATATATTTACATTATTTTCAATTGATTCCCATTCAATAATTCCTTTTGTACCTTTAATTTTACAACTTCTAAAATAAGGTCTCTGGAAATAACTAATATGAACTTGGCCGATTATCCCATTTTTAAATTCAAGTAAGCTTGTTGACATATCATCTGCAGTTACATCTAGATCACTAAATTTGCCAGTAAAAGAAGAAACTTTTTTTACATCACCAAATAACCAATACAAGTAATCAATTTCATGAATTTGAGTTAACACAGCACCTCCTCCTAAATCTTCTCTTGCAGCATATCCTTTTCTATAATCTTCCAAAGGATGATAATCTGGAAGATATGAATTGTTTTCTACTTGTACTGATATAATTCTGCCAATTGCATTGCTGTCAACTAATTGTTTAATTTTTTTGATTGGGGGAAAAAATCTAAAATTACAACCCATCTGGGTTATCAGTTTATTTTTTTTAATATATTTTTGAAGTATTTCTATACCTTTTGTTGAATTTGATATAGGTTTTTCAACAAATAAATCCATTCCTTTTCTAGCTAATTTAGTTGATGTAGGCACATGAAACGCAGACTCATTTGTTATGAATCCTATATTCGGGTTATTCTCTAAACATTTGTTTATAGAATTTGAAATTATAATATTTTTATTATTTTTAATTTCTTTTGGAATATTTTTTCTTTTTGAGAATATTATTATTTCATCTTCTGGAAAATATCTTGAAATATTTCTAACATGACGTAATCCAATTGAACCTAATCCCACAACAAGAATTTTATTCACAGATAGTTGAATTTTTTGTATTATTAGAAAGTTATTATTAATTTATTTTTTATCTAGGAATTTTTTATCTTTTTCCAAAGATTTTTGATATCCTTCATTTGGTGCATGATTCTTGTTAATTTGTAGTAAATTTGGCTCCCTAGCAAATAATTCTAATATATCTTTCATCTGAATTGGTTTTTTCTTAATTTTTTTTATTATTTCTCGAATTAGTTGTAAATCTTCTTCATAATCTAATGTCCATCTTAAATCTGATAAATTAACATCATTTTCAACATTTTTAATTCTAAATTTTTCTTTATTATTTTTAAAATAAGATGTCACGTGTTCTTTTTCAGATGGCAATTTTGCATTTTTCCAAGCAATTTCTAGCGAACTAAATCTAATCACTTCCGTTTCTAATCCATCAGGAAAAGTTCTTGGAAATACATTTGGAACATAATCACATCCACTATCAATAAAAACTTGAATCACTTGATCTGTGATGAACGGATCTATCAATGGACAGTCTGCAGTTATTCTTACTATGCCATCAAACCTAAATTTTTTTGCACATTGATAATATCGATCCAAAACATTTTCCGCATTACCTCGAAAACAATCTAAATTTTGTTTTTTTACAAATGTTTCAATTACATCATCTTCAGCTAGATCTGTTGTAGCAATTACAATTTTATCAATATTTTTTGAAAATTTCAATTGATTAATTGTATACTGTAAACTAGGAATATCTTTATCAACTTTTTTTAGAATTTTTCCAGGTAGTCTAGTTGAACCTATGCGTGCTTGTATAATACATCCAATCATATTCTACTCTGTTTTATAATTCCACTAAATTTGGTTCTTTCTTGTCTCCAGACCATCCTGTTTCGGGAGAATATTCTTCCAAGTAAACTTGAATTGCACGTCTTTCTACATCCTTATCTACCTTCCTTACTCCATGTGCTGCGTGTGGCCCATCTTGAAAAAGCATAGCTGAATTATCTAACTTGTATGGTTCAAAAATTAATTTACTTTCATCCTCTTCACTTGCAACATATGTTCCGCCTGCATCACCTTGATTCCAATTTTTAGAAAAATAAAGCATCAAAATTAGTGTACTAGGGCCAACATTATGTATGTGAGGTAGTTGAAATCCGTCTTTTTTGATCAAATTAAACTGGAAGTGTTTTAGTTTTGTAACTGGAACTCCTGAAAATTCTCTTATTTTCTTCATAAATTCTTCACCATTCAAATATTTCACAAAATCATTCCATTCTTTGGAATATTGGGCATCTTGAATTTGTTCAAATATTAGCTCTTCAGTCCATTTTCCCCAAAATTTTCTATAAGATACTTTGTCATAAGAATCACTTAGTTTCCATGTATTATCATATTTTGGATATGTTTTGTATAATTTTTCGTAAAATTCTTTCTGAAAAAAGTTTTCTATGAATATCCATTTTGTCGGTTTTCTTGATTTAAAATCCTCTGAATGACTGTCAACATTCTTCCAATTTATTATTTCAGTCAATTACTTTATCTCCAAAATTTCTTTCCATAGCTAAATTATCAATTTTATAAAAAATGCCTGTCAATAAATTTTTATAAATTTTTTTTATTATTGGAAGAAAAATTTTCGCTTTTAGAATTAATTTCAAGTCTATATCTACTGAAATTTCGGTTCCACCACTATTTTGCTTTAATGATATATTTATCGTAGAATTTTTAGCAGGACCAGAAAGAATTTTTGTATTCAAGCAATTATCTCCTATTTTATGAATACACAGTTGGTTGATTTCATTTTTTATAATAGTTTTAAATACTAAAGTCTCTTCGGTATGCACTTCTCGTCCTTCTTTTTTGATGATTTTTACATTTTTTAATTGTCTGGGTATTAGTTTTGGGAATTTTTCAAAATCCGTTAATATTCCAAATAATTCTTCAGGAGACGATTTTAGCTGAATTGAGAAATCCATAATAATTGAAACTTCTAATTATATTTTTAATCTTTCCTATATTTCTTCATTTATCATGGATTATTCTTTCATTATTTTTAATTAGATAGAAAATAGTTTTTGCAGTAGTGGCAAAAACTAAGCTCCATGCAACCCCGCTTATACCAATCCAACTTCCTAAAATTATCATTCCTGAAGTTAAAATGGCTAATGAAATACCTGTTCCAATCATGACAATTTTACTTTTCTCGTTACCTAAAAATTGTGATTCAAGAATTAATGAAATACTTCCTGGAACAACCACCAAACTCATTATTTTGATTGCGTCTATTGCCTCCACAAATTTAGGAAAAAAACTTTCAATCAAAATCGGTGCAATAAATATTCCAAGGATTGACAAGAAAATTGAAAAAATTATAATAATTATTTTTACTTGTTTATTCTTAGTACCTGTTGCTTCTTCAGGAAGCAAATATTTATAAAAAATACTTGGCATGACCATCATAATATTAATTACTTGTAGAGCAAGATTGTAATTACCTAAAATCGCAAAACCCAAAAGTGGAGCAACAATGATTTTATCTATTTGGCCTCCACCTACTGCACCTGATAAAAGAAATGCAAAATAATTATTAGTGATGAATCCTATTTTTTCTTTAACTAGTTTGAGATTTATTTTCATCTCTTTAAAAACTAGATATATTCTTTTTATGAAAAATACATATGAAATTGCAAGTGCAAAAATTATTGCTTCGTAACCAAATAGAAAATAAAATAAAAATCCTAATCCTAGTGTAAGACCTTTTTGAACAAGAATATATTTTGAATATGTGGTATATTGTTTTCTTCCAAGTAAATCTCCAATAGCAAGAGTATTGATTACATATGCAACCAAAATAATTCCTACATCAATTGTATAAAATGATGGAAAAATTACTATGACTATTAAAGAAAGTATAACGCTGGCTAATAATGATATAGCGTAAAGTGTTGATTGAATTTTTACTTTTTTTGCTGTATAGACTGTAATAGTATTTACAGTACCAAATAATGCTATTGTACTAAATATTCCTGCAATTCCTAAAAACCAATGAATTTCACCGTATTGTTCCGGTTCAATTTGTGATGCAAGAAAGAACCAAAAAACTGCCGACATCATACTTCCAAAAATATCTCCCCCTCCAATCGCTCCAATGTCTTTTAATTTTTTGATTATTGTCATGTCGATTTTATAATTTTACTATTATGAAGTCATTTTGTGAGTAGATTTAGATAAAATGGTAATTTTTGTAAAATCATATTTCTCATTTTTGTAATAAGACAAAAATGTTTGTAATCAATTATATCATATTTGTCTATTTGAGGAGTAATTCAATAGACTAACCTAAATATAAAAATCAAAAAACGTATTGCTAATGAACTCTAAAATATTATTTTGGTTAGGTCCTGATTATACTCATTATTGTATATCTCATTATCTACAAAAATTGTATGATTGTGATTTGTATGGAATTATAGATATTCCAAACAAACAAAAAACTTTTTTTGAAAAACAAAATTTAGTAAATTTTAAAAAAACATGGTATATTTTTGATAATATTTTAAAAAACCACAAATCTAACATGGAGAATTTGGTCAAATTTGAAAAAAATTATGGTGTTAATTTATGGAATTTAGCAATTAATGAGAGGCATTTCTATCGTTTTAATTTAGAAAAATTTAGTGACGAACAAATTTTATCAATTTTGGAGCAAGGATGTACATTATTTGAAAAAATCATAGATGAAATAAAACCTGATTTTCTAATCACTAAATGGGCTTCCCGTCATTACCACCAATTACTTATTGATCTGTGTGTAAAAAAAGGTGTTAAAGTTATTCAGCTTGGACAACCTAAAATTGGCTATAAAATGCTAATTTCACAAGATCCTTCAAAAATTGATGGTGTAATCAATCTTAATCATGTAACAACAAAAAATAGAAGTTTTGAAGAATTACAAAAGTTCATTAAAAAATTTAACATGACAAAACATCAAAAAGAATTTGATACAAAAAAACAAACAAAACTTGGATTTTTAAATACAGGTATTGAATATATTTTTTCCAAAAACGATTTAGATGATAATCATTACGATTATTTTTTTGGAAGCGGAAAATGGAAAAATATTAGATATATTCTTACTTCTCCAAACAAAAGAAAATCAAGAAAGAAATTCCTTGACAGTTTAACTGAAAATATTCCTTCCAAACCATTTGTTTATTATCCATTGGCTGTTGACATGGAACGTAATTTACTCATTAATGCACCATTTTATACAAATCAAATCGAAATAATAAGACACATTGCCAAATCATTACCAATTAATTATACATTGGTGGTTAAAGAGAATCCAGCTCAAGTTTCACGTGATTGGAGATCACTTAGTGATTATAAGGAAATTATGGAGATTCCAAATGTACTTCTCATAAATCCGAACGTCTCTTATGATGAATTATTAAAAAAATCTTCATTGGTTGTGTTGATTGGCGGTACAACAGGCTTTGAAGCAGCATTTTATGGAAAATCATCCATAACCTTCTCAGACATGATATACTCACTTCTTCCCTCTGTATTTAGAGTTAAAAATCTTGAAGAACTTCCCGATTTGATTCAATCTGCTTTGATGTACAAGCCTGAATCTGATTCTCTTGACAAATATCTTAGCCTCATAGAAGAAAATTCTTTTGATTTTGACTATTTGGATTTTTTAAATAAATTTAGTAATACATTCTATCGTGAAGATAGGCTAACAAATGTTGATATTCCAGAATCAAAAATGAAAGAATTTCTTGATAAGAATAAATCTATCTTGGAATTAGTGACAAATGAGCATATAAAAAAAATGGAGTGGCATAAAAACAATGGCTAAAATTAAAATTGGAAATTTCACAATTGGGGACAATAATCCTTGTTTTACGATAGCAGAAGCAGGTGCAAATCATGATAGCGATGTTCACAAAGCATTTAGATTGATTGATGCTGCAAAAGAAGCCAATGCAGACAGTATTAAATTTCAAACCTACAAGGCATCTAAATTAACTACCAAAACTGCTCCAAAGTATTGGGATGATGGAAAAGAAAATGAAACTCAATATGATGTTTTTAAAAAATTAGATCATCTCACAAATGATAATTGGAAAGAAATTTTTGATTATGCAAAAAATAAAAATATTATGTGTTTTTCTACTCCATTTGATAATGATAGTGCTGATCTTCTATATTCTCTAAATGTCCCCGCATTCAAAATTGCTTCAGCAGATATTACTGATTTGCCATTAATCAAACATATAGCTGGAAAAAAATTACCAATATTCATTTCTACTGGAATGGCATCTGAGGATGAAATTTCTTTTGCAATAAATACAATTGAAGATCAAGGCAATCACGATATAATTATCATGCATTGTATCACTTCATATCCAACACAACCTGAAGATGCTAATCTTGAAATGATTTCAACACTAACTCAAAACTTTCCAAATTATGTGATTGGATTTTCTGATCACACTATTGGAACAATTGTACCTGTCTGTTCAACATTTTATGGTGCGAAATGTATTGAAAAACATTTTACATTTGATCAACATCTCAAAACAAGTCCTGATCATTGGCTATCATTAGATACAAATGGATTTCAAAAATTGGTTAATGAATTAAGAATATCAGAAATATCTAGAGGCTCAAGCACAAGAAATCAATTTAATTCTGAAGTTGAAGCAGTAAAATATGCAAGAAGAAGTATTGTCTCAAAAAATTTTATTCCAAAAGGAAAAGAAATTACAGAAGATTTACTTGATGTAAAAAGACCTGGAACAGGCATATCTCCAAAATTTTACTATGAAATTATTGGATGTAAGGCTCTTCGCGATATAGAAGAAGACACTCCATTTCAATGGGATGATATTTCATACAATGAAAAATAAATTATTAATTTTAATAATGGCTAGAAAAGGAAGTCGTGACTCTATATCAAGACAAAACCTCCGTTTAGTAAAAGACAAACCTTTGATACATTACGTTCTTCAATCCTCTTTACAATTTCATCAGGCTGATGTTTTTGTTAGTACGGATTCTGAAGAGATAGTAGAATATTCTTTAATGAATGGGGCTCAAGTTATACATAGACCCAAGTATTTAACAAAAAATTCTACATCTGTTAAAGAAATATGCTATCATGCACTAAAACATCTTAAAAAAAAAGGAATTACTTATGAAAAATGCCTAGTTTTACATCCAAAATTCCCTCTAATAGAACAAAAAACATTAAAAAAATTTTTTAGATATTTGAAAGATGACATTCAAACAGTATTTGGAATTACCCAAATTGTTAACCCAAAATTAAATTACACAGCAAAGATAAATTCAAATTCTCTTTTAGAATTAAAACCTCTAAATAAAAATTCTGCATTGTTAAATAGAATTGTATCATTTAAAACAGAAAATTTTCTAAAACAAAAAGGGAAATTTGTAGGACCATATCATGGTCTACATCTTTCTGACAATGAACTTTATTCTCTTTCTAGATATCATGATTTCAAAATATTTGAACAAATTCTAGATAGAAAAAGAATTCTTATCAGAATTGATGCAACTATTGAAATTGGTTTGGGTCATGTTTATAACATGTTGACAATTCTCAATCATTTACGAAATGAAGAAATTTTAATTGTAATGAACAAAAATAAAACTATTGGTTCAAATAAATTCAAAGAACATCTATACAATGTAAAATTCTTTTCTAATGATTCTCAATTAAATAAAATAATTTCTAATTTTAAACCTAATATAATTTTCAATGATATTCTTAACACTTCTCAATCATACATGAGTAAATTAAAACAATTCAACTTAATGATTGTGAATTTTGAAGATTTAGGAATAGGAAGAAAACATGCTGACCTGGTGTTTAATCCTATATTTAGTCAAAAAAAACCCTTAACAAAAGAATTCTACGGAGGAAATTATGCTTGTGTAAGAGATGAATTTAGAATTTGGTCAAATGATATATTTAGAAAAGATGTAAAAAAAATTCTAATTAGCTTTGGTGGAACCGATCCCGTAAAAATAACTTCTAAAGTTCTTGAAAGTATTAACACCGATTCATTGAAAGAAATTGAATTTACAGTGATTCTTGGGTATGGATTTCAACATAAAAATGATATTAAAGTGAAATCTGCAAGTTTGAAAAAGAATGGATTTAAAATAAAACTTGTTGAAAAATCTGATTTCCTAGCAAAATATCTAAGAGATACTGATTTTGCTATAATTTCTAATGGAAGAACTGTTTTTGAAGTTGCATGTATGACCGTACCTGTTTTATCGGTATCTGTTAACGAACGTGAAAAATCTCATTCATTTGTAAAGGATAATAATATTGGAACGCATATGGTTTTTAGTAAAAATACATTTTCTAAAAATCTCTCAGTCAATATACAACATATGCTTAAATCAGAAAATAGAAAAAAATACAAATCAAACCTAAAGAAATTAGAATTATTAAATGGTGTTGAAAGAGTAATTAAAATAATAAATGATGAATATATAAAAAAATTATGAAATATTTGGTTACGGGAGGTGCCGGTTTTATTGGAAGCTATATAACAAAAAGACTTGTTGAAGAAGAAGAACAAGTTGTTGTTATAGATAATTTAAACACTGGAAAAGAAAAAAATTTAGAATCTATAAAAGATAAAATAGATTTTGTTAAGGGTGATATTTTAGACAAGAATTTACTAGAAGATATTACAGGAAATATAGATGGCGTGTTTCATCAAGCTGCACTTGCTTCAGTACAAGATTCTTTTTCTAAGCCAGATGAATATTATAATGTGAATGTAAACGGAACAGAAAATATTTTGGAATTAGCCAAAAAAAATAATTTTAAAGTTGTCTACGCAAGTTCATCCAGTATTTATGGAAATCCAAAAAGAATACCAATCGAAGAATCAGATGAGAAAAATCCTATTAATCCATATGCAAAAACAAAATTGGAAAAAGAAGAGTTAGCAAAAATATACTCAAAAATGGGAGTAAAGGTAATTGGTCTTCGCTATTTCAATGTCTTTGGAAAAGGCCAATCAAAAGAATATGCAGGAGTGTTGAAACTATTTTTAGAACGAATTAGGGATAAATCACCACCAAAAATAAATGGAGATGGAACACAGGCTAGAGATTTTGTTCATGTTAGTGATGTAGTAAATTCGAATATCATGTCAATGAATAGTGATGTCAATCATGCATTCTTTAATGTAGGAACAGGTACTTCAATTACAATATTAGATTTAGCAAAGACAATCATCAAGTCTTCGGGATTAAATTTGGAACCAGTTTTTGGACCTGCACTTAAAGGAGATGTACAAAAAACAACAGCCAATATTGATTTAATTAAAGAAAAAATTGGATGGAAGCCAACTGTTGTTTTGGAGGAATGGATTGATGAGATAATCTCTACAAATAAAATTAACGAAATTTAGTTACGAATTATACGAGTAAATATTATAGCTGAAAATATGTCTGATATTAAGTTGAAAATGTTATTTGGCACACCCAGCTCAAAAATTTTTCATTTAAATGAGTTTTCGCAGAATTTAAAAAAACATAGTATAGGAGGTATGTAGTTTGAAGATTCCGTTTTTTATTCAAGAATTTACTGATGAAATGGAAGAAGCCGCTATTCATGCGTTAAGAAATGAGTCATTTGTTGGAGGAGAAAGTGTTTCAAAATTTGAAGAAGAATTTGCAAAATATATAGGAACCAAACATGCGGTTTCAGTTAGTTCAGGAAATAGTGCATTACAGATATCATTAATGGCCATAGGAATTTCGGATGGTTCAAAAGTTATCACACCAACAAATTCGTTTATTGCTTCAGCAAATTGTATTCGAACGATAAACGCACAACCAATTTTGACAGATATTAATTTGAGAGATGGAGGAATTGATATCTGCAATGTCAAAGAGAAAGTTGATGCAGTAATTCCGGTTCACATTTATGGAAATCCATGTGATTTTGATTCCGTAAAGACATTTGCTGAAAATCAAAAAATTCCAATTATTGAAGATGCTTGCCAAGCTCATGGTGCAATTTATAAGAACAAAAAAGTAGGTAGCATTTCTGAAGTGGGATGCTTTTCTTTCTATCCTACAAAAAATATGACTGTTGGAGGAGATGGTGGTATGACTACAACAAACAATGAGGAAACAGCATTAAAAATAAGATCAATAAGAGACAATGGAAGAAAAACAAAAAATGAATTTGATAAACTAGGTTTTACTATGAGGCTTAACACAGTTAATGCTGCAATAGGGAGAGTGCAACTAAAACATCTTGATGAGAAGAACACAAGAAGAAGAGAAATTGTGACAGAGTATAGTAAAAATTTGGTTAATGATTGTATTTTGCCTGAGAATCCAGATGGGAAATCAGTTTACCATCAGATTGTCATAAAACATGAAAAAAGAGATGAAATACGTAAAGAATTAGCAGATAATGATATAGGTTCTGCAATATACTATGAAAAGCCAATTCATATGCAACCAATTTATCTAGATTATAGGTTTAATCTACCAAACAGTGAAAAGTTTTCAAAAGAAATTATGTCTTTGCCGTCTTATCCATCATTAACAAATGAGCAAGTGAAAACAATCTCAGAGCATGTTAACAAGATAATTAATTAAAAATGAAATTATTGATCGGAGGTTCTAGTTCAAAGATGTTTCATCTGAGAGAATTCTCAGAGATGTTAAAGAAAAATAATATTGATACAAAATTAGTTTTAGATGTAAAATATGCAGATGGATTTCCAAGTAGAAAAATGAGTGAATGGTTTACAACAGATACAAAATTTAAAAAATTAATCCAAGAATTCAAACCAAATTTAATTTTAGTAGACAGGCAACGTCATTTTGCTTTAGAAGCATCAAAAACAGATATTCCGTTAGTGATTCATTTGAGAGGAAATTATTGGAAGGAGATGGAGATGGCAAAAAAAACTCTTTACAGTTCACCTCCAAAAAAAATTGCTATAAATAAATGGGATGAAATTGGGAAAAAGTGCTTTAAAGCAGCAGACAGAATTCTTCCAATCTGTAGACATTTAGAAGATGTTGTAAAAAATCACTATCCACAAAAACCAACTGCAGTAATGTATCAAGGAATTAGTGCGGAAAATTGGTTTGAAAATAGTGGTATGAAGTTAAAACATCCATGTGTAGGATTAGTTCAAGGAGCAGTGATTTTAGAAAAAACTCAAGAATTACTTACACTAACTAAAGTTCTTGAAAGAATGCCAGAAACTACATTTTATTGGGTTGGTGATGGACCATACAAAGATAATGTTTTACCAACGTTAAAAAAATATGATAACTTCAAATGGCTAGGCGCCTTAGATTATCCAAATAAGATAAGGGAATTTCTTACAGAAATTGATGTTTATGCATTATTAAGTGGAATTGATATGGCGCCATTAACATTACTTGAAGCACAATTAATGAAAAAACCAGTAATTGCAACAAATGTAGGTGGTATTCCAGAATTGATGAAACATAAAGAAAATGGTTTCTTGATAGAGAAAGGAGATTCAGAAAAATTTGTTGAGTATTTACAAATAATTTTCAATGATTGTAACAAATCAAAAAATATGGGTGATTCCGGACGAAAATTTGTTATTAATAATTTTTCCTGGGAAACTATTGCAAAAAAATTTATCAACGATGTTAAGGATTTAGTAGAATAATTACTTCTTTTGACCGGTCACACTGATTCCACTTTCAATTTCTTTGAATGTAGTGATTTTGATTTTTAAATCACGGTACCATTTTTTCACTTCAGTAGGAGTATGTCTATATGCAAATTTTGGATAATACCAGTCAAAATTTACTCCAACACTTCTTTCAAAATTATCAGATTCGTCCCAGAAACATTTTAGGAAATGCCAATAGATGAATCTCTGTACATCATACGAACCAGATTTCACTCCTAATAATGGGATATCTCTAGGAATAGTAATTTTCTTTTTTAATTTTGAAAGTGCTTTACCTAAACATGCCATGTCTTTTGAGAATTCAGTACATTCTGCTACAGACATTTTGATTGTCCTTTGTCGAATATAATCATCAACATATTCACGAACAGGAGCTTTTTTGTTGTAAACATATATCGAGATATGTCCATCTTTTTGAAGGAATTTTGTTAGATATTTGAAAGATGTAGATGTGTTTTTTGTATGATGTAATACTTGATCAGAGAAGATATAATCAAAGAATGATTTTTTGAAAGGTAATTGTCTGATATCAGCTTGTATAAAATGGATATTTGAGGATTTACCATATTTTTTGTATGCAAAGTCGATACTATCACTTGCATCTAATGCAAAAACTGTTGAGGGATTGTTTACTGATAACATTTTTGCACTATTTCCAATTCCAGTTCCAGCATCAAGAATGAATTTCTTTGATTTTAGAAATTCATTAAATAATTTTATGGATTTCCAATCAAATCTATCTAAAAACCATTTTTTCTGCCAATCAATCCAGTCTTTGGCATGATGATTAGTATGATGCGTTTTCCATTTTTCAGAAAAGGCCATTTCAGTGCGAACAAAATCTTTGGTGACATCAACTACAAATCTTGGAATTCCTCTAGAAATTTTGAATTTATCATTACATTTAGTACAGATTAAGATTCCTTCATTAATTTCATTTTTTGTTTTTGATTTTATTTTTAATTTTAGTTCAGAACGACATGATGGACAAACTAAATGTTCTAGAATTAATAATTTCATATATTTTCTAATTTTTCCCGTTTTATAAAATCACAGTTATGACTCGTACAGTTTGATGTATTTCTCTATTAGAATATCCCAACTAAAGTTTTTATTAATAAATTCAAAGGCATTTTTCGAAAGTCTCTGTTTTGTGTTATTATCACTCAGCAATTCATTAATTGTATTTGTCATTTCTTCAGGATTTTCTGGAGGGACTAATAATCCAGTGATATTATTAGATATTAATTCTGGAATACCACCTACATTTGTTGCAATTACTGGTACCCGTAGAAAGAATGCTTCTTTGATGACTTGAGGAATACTTTCAATTCGGGAAGGAACAACTAGAATTTGAGATTCTTGTACAATTTTCATTGCATCTTCCCAGTCTAGATTAGTACAGTATTTTACTGATGCATTAATTTTAGATTCAATATTACGTAAGATATCAATTCCTTTTTCAAAGCTATCACGACCAACAAAGACAATCTGGTTTTTCTTTTCTGTTGTGGTGTAGATATCTTGAAATTTTTGTGAATCCAAAGGTGCAGGAATGTATTCAAAAGATTTTCCAAGTTTTGCATATTCAGATTGAACAAATTTTGAATCAGTAGTTAATTTATCAGCCCAATCTAAAACTTGACTTTCTCTTGAATTGATAATACTACTAGTTATTTTAGAATGTAGCATGTTAACCTGTTTGGAATAAACACCATGAACAGAAAGAATTTTCTTTTTTGCTTTAATTTTTTTCATGATAAATGCAGAAGGAACATTCCAAGCGTGCACAGCATCATAAGTTTTTGAATTGTTTATAGCCTTAAGAGTACCAAGAAAAGAAAAGCTTAGATTTTTAAGATTTTTTATTGGGATATGTGGAACATGCATTAATTCAACATTAAACCCATGTTGGCGTAATTTTTCTGCAACACGAAATGCATGGGGTCCAATTCCTCCAGCACCAGAGTACGTTGGAGAGATAAATAATATGTCCATTTTGAAATTTCTTATCTAGTAAGTTTTTAAGCTCTTGGATTAATTTGTAGAATGTATTTTAGTTCAGATAATAGTTATATTCATAATCTTGTCTATTTGAGGAGTAATACAATAGACTAACCTAAATATAAAAAAATCAAAAACTTAAAAGAAAATGAAACGAAAAATTCTAAAAAGCGAAAATTTTCCTATTTATCGATACACAACTAATATTTCTGGTAAAAAAATTTCTAGAGATATTATACATAAACAAGACATATCTATAATTATTGCATTTAAGAACGACTCTATTATTACCGTATCACAAAATAGATTTCCAAATGGAAATAGTTTAGAACTTCCCTCAGGCCTTGTTGAAAAACACGAAAAACCCATAGATGCAGCATATCGAGAATTTTCAGAAGAAACTGGCTACAAAGCTAAAAAAATGATTTCTTTCTTTAATTTTTATTCATGGATAGGCTATTCTAATCAAAAAGTTTATTGTTTTATTGCTAAAGATTATACCAAATCTGGAAAACTTGATTTAGATAATAATGAATTTATTTCTACAAAAATTGTTAACTTTCAAAATTTTTTAAAATTGATTAAAAATGGTAAAATCCATGAACCATGTACAATTATTGCTACGTTAACCTTTGCAATAAAAAAAAAATTAATTTAATTTATTCAAACTCTCTAATCCAAGTTCGTAATAAGACCCTTTTTTTATTTTCTTCGTCAAAATCTTCAAAACCATTCCTATCATGAATAAGCCATTTATTATTACTAAACATCATATCATAAGGATTCATAAGATAAGCAACAGCAAAATTTTCATTTGCTAAAGCTCTATCTAATGCATTCAACGCATCTTTTTGTATATTTGTTAAACTCTGATTCATCTTCTTGTATCCTGCTTCAATTAACTCTCTTTGATACCTGAAAACTAGATTATTGTTTTCATATTGAAAAATTGGTTCATACTGAGTCGGTGATTCATTAATTTCGTTTT
>Ga0310120_10000401_pt1 | contig 34661 bp, 31 predicted proteins | sample CB27_AW_983_MG_FD_203506 | JGI IMG/M metagenome (GOLD analysis project Ga0310120, IMG submission 203506) | Marine microbial communities from Western Arctic Ocean, Canada - CB27_AW_983 | ecosystem: Environmental > Aquatic > Marine > Oceanic | place: Canada: Western Arctic Ocean | collected...
CAAAGACCCTTTCTCAGGCCAACTATGCATTGGAGTTTCTAACCACGCTCTATCCGGTTACACTGAACGACGTGAGAGAAACACCTGCGACTGCGACGTTTGCCGCCTCTGTGATCATACTTCGGCATCAGAAACTGGGCCTGAGATCCTCTTTCTCCGTCGAAATCCGTCTCTCAAGTTTCATGGTGACTTCTGGGTATTTCCGGGAGGACGAATTGATCCTGAAGACTATGAACAAGACCTACAAAACCAACGAGCCGCGGCTCGCCGGGCAGCGGTCAGAGAAGCGAAAGAGGAAGCAGGACTCACACTGCCAGAAAAAAAGCTAACATTCGCGGTGCACTGGACCACGCCGGAATCCAGTCCGATCAGATTCTCTACGTGGTTCTTTGTCACTCACGATTCTGGGGAGCACGTCAGAATTGACGGCAATGAAATTCTTGACCACCAGTGGTTAAAACCAATCGATGCGCTGAAGCTTCACACCGATCGTAAAATGAAGCTGGCTGCTCCAACTTTTGCTCTCACCACACGACTAGCAGAATTTCAAGACATCAACTCCGCAGTAGCAGGAATCGAACAGTGGCCTGAGGAATATCTACTTGGCCGGTTGCATAAGGTGGACGATGGTACCGTAGCCCTCTACCACCAAGACATAGCCTACGAAAGCGGTCGACTCGACCAAGAAGGACCGCGACATAGGTTATGGATGATCCAGTCTGGGTGGAGCTACGAGCGAAATTTCTGAAATCCGTATCTCTCGTAGCCCTTGACGTAGCTGGACACCACTTTCACGCACAAGACACTACGTAACAACTACCAGTGTCATTTCAACTCAATACATTCGCGGGTGATCTAATGCGGCCCTAATTGGATCCCATCGACCGAATACTCCCGTACATCAACCCCCCATAAGGCCCATGGTCCCAAGTTCCAGCGTACCGCTCGTCGTAGAAGATGACGCGCGCGCCGAACTCGTCACCTAACCCGGGAATCTGGAAATCAGCAATAGACACCATTGGAGTATCACCCGCCCAGACAATTGGAACCACAATCGGTAATGTAGCGTCAACACTGGCGTAAGCTAGGTGCACATCGAAACGCCAACGATTACCATCCAATTTCGTGACCTTCTCGATCTCGTAGAGCTCGGGGTTTCGGTCTCCTTGAATCTGAGCACTCTGGGTATTCGAATCTTGGGAATCCAGAGTGAAGTGCCCCTCCAGAACAACGTTTTTCATGCGTTCAGTGAAGGCCCGCTCAAGATCGGTCAGAGAAGCCGGATCTACCTCTTGGCCAGTCCCTCTGGCCGCCAAGAACCATCCAAAACCAAAAGTTATAAGTAACACAACCGCACAGGACACAATCTTTAGAGGCATCTTCATCACTCGTCTCCTTCGAGATTTCCTTTAGCTTCACTTCTAGCATTCAGTAACTAGTTATATTCTCAAGCAATTATCAAACTAGAATCGAATCGATTGCCAACGGAGCCAGTGGTCAGCGATTACAAGCGCGACCATCGCCTCTGCCATTGGCACGAAACGTGGTAACAAGCACGGATCGTGCCTTCCCTTCACGCTAATCGTTGTAGGCTCTCCCTCACTAGTGACCGTTTCTTGCGCTTGCGGCAAACTACTCGTTGCTTTGACCGCGGCCCGAAGAACGATCGGCATTCCACTTGAGATACCGCCAAGCATCCCTCCGTGACGGTTCGTTCGAGTAAGAATCCGACGTTCGTCAGATGCTCGAGAGCTTTCTGTTATGAACGCGTCATTAGTTTCTGTGCCCTTAAGTTTCGCACACCCAAAACCAACTCCGTATTCCACTCCAAGGACAGCCGGCAAACTAAAGAGTGCCTTTCCCAAATCTGCCTTTAACTTGTCAAAGACGGGTTCACCAAGACCCGCTGGAACATTTGAAGCAACCACTTCTGCAACGCCACCAATTGAGTTCTGATCACAGCGCATCCTCTCGATCAAATCAACCATTCGAGCCGCCTGTTCCGTGTCTGGGCATCGCACGATATTGGGTTCACCCGATGGCAGGATCTCTACTTGCTTCTGCGTCACAACCGCCGGGTCCTGAATCTCAGCCACGATATCGCCTACCTGGCGAACGTAGCCAACAATACTCCCTCCAAACGCTTCAGCAATGAGCTTCTTTGCGATCGTCCCTGCAACGACACGAACGGTCGTCTCACGGGCACTCGACCGCCCACCGCCACGATAATCACGAAACCCATATTTTGCGTCATAGCCATAATCGGCATGTCCCGGTCGATACTTATTCTGGATATCCGTATAGTCTCGACTCCGTTGGTCCAGGTTTCTGATAACGACGGCAATACTCGTCCCTGTCGTCCTGCCATCAAACACACCCGAGAGGATTTCTGGCTCATCGGCCTCATCGCGTTGACTAACGATCGAGCTCTGTCCAGGTCGACGTCTAGCCAAATCCGGTCGCAAGTCATCCTCGCTCAGCTGCAGTCCTGGCGGGCACCCATCGATGATGGCAATATAACCTTGACCGTGCGATTCCCCGGCAGTGGTAACGCGAAAAATCTGACCAAAACTGTTTCCTGCCATGATCAAAAGTCGTTGGTTCTAATAACAAGACGTCTGAGGCAAAAATCGCCGATCCTCCAATTCACCGCATGTACATGGAAAATAATCAAACTAAACATCTGAAACGTCCCAAACTGGGGTTGTTGTAGACAAGCCCCGGATATGTTGGTGGAACTGGCAGATAGCCGAGTGTACACTCTCGCCCGTTGTCGAAAATTCGACCATCTCTCCCATTAGCACGAACTCCTCATTTCTACTCTCTAAATTGTTCTACAGAATTATTATCCAGCGTAATGACAGATAGGCTCTGAGCACGATTCTCGAATGTGCCATCAGACAACGGTGCATACAGCTCAAGACTGGCTTGTAGCAAGCCGCCTTCATGCAGAAACTTCACCTCGTCGGCATTCAAACCAGCTCTATGCACCATCCAATCCGTATAGTCTGCACGCGAAGATTTCGCCGTCGACCAATCTGGGCCTGGTCCACCGAGAACAAATCGATCCGGTTGAAGCCGTTCATTTATTGAACCGACAAAACGACCATCAACAAATAAATGCGTCTGACCGCGAGCTACATAATGTGTAAGAGTAACGTAATGCCATTGCCCATCAGCTCCTGGTGCCGGTGTCGTTATCGTGTTGCCATTCGCTGATGTATACACCCACCGACCATTCCCAATACTAACCGTAGCTTGAAAACGACGTCCGGTTCTCGAAAGAGTGCTCGCTTCAAAATCCAAGTCGCTACGCCGATATGGAACAGTGACCCAATCCACAGCATGGTCGACTGTCTCGCCACCGACACCAGCCACAGTGCCATCGCCATCGGTGCGAACACGAAATGTCAATCCAAATGAACGTACAGTGTCGGCCACAGACAGCATCAATGGTGAACGGCTGTTTCCTTTGACGCGAGCATAACCAGGCGAAATCAGGTGAGCTGGAATCGGCTTTCCGGCCTCTATCGCATCAAAAAGAGTAGGAACAACCGCATGAAACATTTCCGTATGGCCGGCCGCATTCGGATGAATAGGTTCAGGAAAAAATCCACGCGCCCAGCGACCATATCCATCGTCGATGGCTCCTAAGAAATTGATGCTCGGCACGTCCCAAGAGTTAATTAGTAGATTCATCCGTCTCGTATAAGAGTACTCGGCCTCAGTAAAGTCACCACGCGCGTACGTCAGGCCAATGATCGGTTCAATCTTGTGTTCGCGTGCACGTTGGACCAACCGTTGCAAGCCATCAGCAAACTGCTGAAAGACCGCGTCTGCCATTGTGCGTGACGACGAACAACCTCGGGGTTCCTGCCCAGGCGCGCATCGCTTGATTCCTTCGTTTCCCAACGAAAGTGCGATTACAACATAGCCCGGGTCAACCGGTGTAAGGTATCGCGTATTGGTATCCTGCCCACCACTGGGTTCAAAGCGAGAGGTAATCGTCACTGTATTATCACCACCGCGGGACACATTTACGACATCCCATTCGCGTGGCTCCAACAGTTTCCGCAGTCGACCAGTATAACCACCAAGATTCAATTCATCGCCTGTTCCATTCGGAACGGAAGAACCCCAGAGTGCTATTCGCCGAGGACGGTCGCCATCATCAGACGAAATAGCCAATGCCCCACTAGCCAAGATGACTACAACAGCAAAACACATAGGGACTCGATACCGTTGATTGGACTGCATAAGTTTTTCCTTAAATCACAACCGCACTAACAAACAAGCAACTAGAAATTCTCAGGACCTCTTAATGGTCTACCGTCAGCGCGGAGCGGAAAAGATAATTTCACCGCTCTCGTCTAGAAAATTCACACTCGGTCGACCATTTTCAGCAACACCTATAACCAGTCTTGGTCGACTAACGTCAGAAAGGTTAAAAACGGTGGCATCCTGGGCCACCGTCAGTACGGCTCTTCTCTGCCCTGCTGAGGAAATCGAAAGTTGTGGCATATCGTCCCTGCCGACACTCATCGAGGCCGCCTCAACCCCAGAATCATCAGACAATGCAAGTCTGGGTAGGCCATCCTCACTTAAATGAAGCTGCAAACGACTTTGATTTCCATCGCTGAGCGTGAGTATTGGCCTTCCCTGGACCGCACCGAACAGTCCGTGGCTAGAATTCTGCGAACCAACCACAATTCTTGCACCGTCGCCTTCCACGGATGCACGAAGATGCGTATCTCCATCCTCTCCGCGAAGTTCAATCAGCGGTGTCCCATCCGATTGAATGCCAACAATAGTTCGAACTTGCCCAGTCTGATCATACATACTGATTGATGCGAACCCTCGGTCGTCACTTCCTGCCATCACCATTCGCAAACGACCGTCATCGTCAACAAGATTTAATTGACTCGCCGTTAACACCTGAGTTTGCGTCTTCGCTCCAACTCCACCAGTCATAAAAAAACTGGCAAAAATTCCGCCTAAAACTGAGGCACATAGGACTCCTCCGAAGTTCCATAAATATCGATTCTTCAAATCTCTACTCTCTTCCTTAGCTTTGGCTGGTTCTCCACCCACTGCACGTTCACTACTACGTCACCAGAGTTTAAGTGACCTCGAAACGACGTCCCCGTGTTTCAGGACCCATCCAAATCACTGCAGCAACAAGAACGCCAGACACCACTATGCAACGGGCCATTGCCGCACCCGTCGTCATGCCTTCATCCTGTAGTGCGCCGAGCACAAGTGGTGTTATCGAACCAAACGCGGCTCCCAAGTGATACGAAAAACCTGGTCCAACGCCCCGTACAGCAGTTGGAAATCGTTCGGTCAAATAGGAGGGCGCCATACCCCATATTCCACCTCCAGATGCTCCCATGATCACGGCTCCTATCCCGAGTATTATCGTGTTCGATTCTGCCAAAAACGCCGGGACTGAAGCCACACCAATAAGAGCCGCCAGAGAAACAGCACCACGCCGACCAAGCGAGGTTTCCGAAGCACGCCCCCACAGGGCCATTCCTACGATCGCGCCAAGATTGAAACCAAGCAAATAACCAAGAGTACTTCTACCCGAATCGATTAAAAACGTCGGGTACCAGAAGCTGAGTGAATAGTACGAGAACATAAACATGCTCATTAGCAGCGACGCCTGCACGGTCGGCCATATCAAATCACTCTGAAATAATCGAAAGAAAGACACCCGACCAGCTATTGTCGTTTCTGAAGATGATCCAAGATTCTTTTGTCTCGCTAACCATATTGGACTTTCACTTACACCTGACCGGATCCAAAAAACAAACAACGCTGGAAGAACGCCAGTCCAGAACATCACCCTCCAACCGAGAGTAGAACCGGAAGCGTCACTAAACGGATCAGGTATATTCGAAAATAACGGATAGAGATAGTGAAACGTCAGCGCTGAAAGGATATAACCCCAATACCAGCCACCTTGCAATAACCCAGACGCTAGGCCTCGCAACCGTGCAGGCCAATGTTCAAGTGCTAATGGCATTCCAGCAGCCCACTCACCGCCCATTCCAATTCCGAACAGTGCACGAAACGCGAATAACATTGCGTACGACGTTGAAAACCCACTCAAGAAGGCAAAGATCGAAAACCAGAGGATAGACAACATTAATGGCAGTTTTCGTCCCCACCGATCGGCCATTATTCCTGCACCAAGTCCTCCTACTAAACGAAACAGCAGAGTCACCGTGCCAAGTGCACCAGCCAGCGCACGGTCGACAGTAAAACTCTGCTGGATGTCGACCAAAATGAACGTCATGATCGTGAAGTCGAACCCATCTAGAAGCCACCCCAAAAAGGTGGCCATAAATGCTCTCCACTGTTCTCTGTTAACTTGCCGATACCAAGGAACCAGGGATTTAGTCATTGAATGACGAGGGGATCAAATCAGCCCACACTTAGCAGTGCATTGGTTTCACACGCATGCCACAGACTCTGGCACACTGCCATTTTGGATCAAGCACGGCCGGCGTCGGAAGACAGTACTAGACCTCTGAACGATTTCGTCGTGCGAGAACTACAGCCATAACGGCAGCGCTCACGAACTAGTGTGATGGACCTTATCAGACTTACGGGCACCGTAACCGTCTTAATAAGTGGGCGACCCGAAAATCTTCAGATATATCAGGAAACACCAAAACACAGATAAGCCTTGTGCTATCTGCGAGAACGCCTAACGACCGCCACATCGCGTGCGCCACTCATCACCCTCGCGACAAAATCGTTACTCACAACCATAGCGAAACTATCTCTAGCGTTTACCAACCAGCCTGTTCCTTCACATAGCGAACAGCCTGTTCGTGTGTGCCGAACCAAACGCCCTCTTTTGTCTTAATGTGATTAATCAATTCTTCGAGAATCAATATCCGAGAACGATGGCCAATGATATGGGGATGGGTCGTCAAAAGAAACATGGTCCCCTCTTCGTATGCCTTGTCGAATTCGTCAATGTAGACCTGCAGTAACTCTCGAGGCGGCGTATAGCGGTTACCGAGAGGATTCATCAATGGCGCATCATCGAGGATCCATTCCACCGGCAGTTCGACAAGTCCAGTTGGATTCCCGTTCTGAAGCAACTCATAAGGTCGATCGTCGGCCATTAACGAACTGTCATAAAGAAACCCAAGGCCCTTAATAATGTCGAGTGTGTTTGGACTCAAATCCCACGATGGAGCGCGATAACCGACCGGACGACGACCAGTTGCCTTTTCAAGATAGTTTGTCGCTCTGAGCACAAGTTCTCGTTCTGTTTCAGCATCAAGAGCACTATTCAGTTCATGCACCCACCCATGTACACCAAACTCGTGACGTCCTGATTTCTGGATTACCTCGACCATATCTGGATTTAGGATCAAACTGACGGCTGGAATAAAAAATGATGCTGGAATAGAGTGTCGATCTACCAACTCAACAACACGACGCAAACCAACACGAGCACCAAATTCACCTTGCGACAAAGCACCGATCGATGGATTAGTATTCCGCGCAAGGGTGAGTGTCTCATTGTCGACATCAAACGATAGCAGAACTGCAACGCGGCTCCCCCCAGGCCATGAGGAAGGCTGTAAAGTCCGCCCAGCACGTACACGATTAGCGATCTGCGTTAGCTCATCAAGATCGAGTAGAAGTCCTGGCTGATCGATTTGCCCTAGCACTCTTTCCGCCGGCCCAATAACAAGTACGGCCATCACAATGGCCTGTATACGGAACCAGTGGGACATCTTGGTCATTGCTTCCCCTCTTCGCTAACTGCATCAGCAAGGTCCACTTGTCGTTCACTAACCGGTGGGTTGTCAACGTGTTTCCCGAAAAATTCAGCGTAACGTTTTAGACGGTCCATTCGATGCAACGGCTCTCGGATTCCATGACCTTCCCTTGGAAAGCGAACAAACGTAACTTCTTTATCGAGGTCCTTTAGCGCCTGAAAAAATTCCATTGACTGTTCTGGTGGGACCCGTGTGTCGCTGCCACCGTGCATCAAAAGGACGGGGCTCATCACATCGGCGACATAAGTCATCGGTGAATGCCGACGGTAGTTCTCGGTTTTCGTCCATGGAGTCCCGCCGAAAAACGACGCCAGATAATCTTGGAGATCATTCGTACTGTACATGCTATAAAGATTCGTGAGACCAGCTCCCGGTGACACAGCCTTGAACCGATCAGTTTGAGTTGCGATCCACGCAGCCAGGTAACCACCGTAACTCCAACCGAAACAAATGAGTCGGTCTTCATCTACCCAACCCATATCTAAAATGTAGTCAACACCGGTCATCACATCGTCGTAATCGGCGATTCCCCATGCATCGATATTGGCGTTTACAAAAGTCTGTCCGTAATTGGTACTCCCACGGAAATTCGGCTGTAAAACAACATAACCGTTTCCCGCGAAAAACTGATTCGTAGCGTCAAAGGCTTCTAGTGAAGCACTAGTGGGACCACCATGAGGATTAAGGATGAATGGATAAGGCACTCCTTCCCGAAAATCGACCGGTTTGGTCACAACTCCTTCTATCGTCATACCATTACTATTTTTCCAACGTACTGTCTCAACTGACCCAAATCCAACTGCTTCATCACGAAGCCACGCATTCGCATCCGTAAGAGAAACGGGGCTGCCACCTATCGTCGCCGTGTAAATTTCGGCGGGCCATTCCCCACTCGTATGAACCCACACCCAGCGGTCGCCATCTTGTGACAGTTCCCAAGAATCATTACGCCCTCCGAGTGTTGACGTCTCCGTAACTGCACCCGTCGAAAGGGCCACGCGAAATAAGGAAGTCGAAGTTCCCTTACCGGCCGCCCAGAAAATATAACTCCCATCAGTCGACCAAATAGGACGTGAAAAATTTCGGTCCACTTCTTCAAGAAACTGACGGGGCAGGGTTTCGACTAGTGAAAGTAATTGCAGTTTGTCGTGCATCGTGTTACTTGAACCAAATTCGTTCGATGCAAACGCCACAGTGCTACCATCAGGCGACCAGCGGGGATAGGTATCGCTCCCACTGTTCTCATAAAGAAGGCGTCGATCGCCAGTCTCGACATCAACGATCCATATATCGCTTCGCCATCGATCGTTAGCCGTGGGCGTCGGTCGCATCTCAAACACAACCTGCTGAGAATCCGGCGACCAGTCAGGATTTGCGACCACAAAGTCACCATCGGTAACGCGTGCGGTCGTAGATGTCTCAAGATCGTGAACCCATAAATGAACCATTCGAAAAGACCGGTTCACTATTTCTGCGTCGCCCCGCTTTTGACGAAAATTCTCTTCTTCATCGGAAACACGATCGCGTGCAGTAAATAGAAGCTTGGTGCCATCAGGAGAAAACGAAAATGCGTTAACGGACTCGTCGTGCGTCGTAACCTGCCACGCTTCACCACCATCCCTGTGCATGAAATAGACCTGCGTCCGCGTTTCAGGTTCGTTACCACGAGCGGACACAAAAGCGATGGTCTCTCCGCTCGGAGACCAAGCCGGAGCTAGCGCATCCTTCCGTCCTCTCGTCAGTTGTCTGTTCGCGGTACCGTCCACTCTGACTCGCCACACATTAGTAACACTCAGGAGTTCTGGTTCCTCCAGATCAATCATCCCCTGTGTATAAAGTACCCACTCCCCGTCTGGCGACAATCTGGGATTTCCCACTTGGTTCACTCGAAGAGTATCCCGAGCGGACATGACGCGCGGTGCCGCAACATCTTGAGCAGCACCCGGACTCGCTGCAACGACCAAGACGAGACCGACGCCGGCCAGCAGGCTGATCACCGGCGAACCAAGCATCGACTCTTCTCCACTGCGATTGTTGTCACCACTTTCGATCCAGAAGCATTCATTTTCACTACATCGGATGCAAAATCTGTAGCACTTCGTAGATGCGCGTCACGGCTCGCGGATCAACATTCCGAACACCTTCTCCGTACACTGAGGCGTGGTCGCTCATGTCAATCCTCGCGACCGTTTGGTCGACGGACAATCCTTCAGCTCGGAAACCTGACACCTGCTGCCAAAAGTCTTGAAGATAACTCTGTAATGTTTCAATTTGCTCACGTTCACCGAAAGGCCTCCCGTGACCAGGAACGATCACGTCGAAGTCCAACCCTTTTAAACGTTCAAGGCTGGCCGGCCACTCATTAACAAATCCATCCCCCATGAATGGCAGCGCCGCAGCGCCTGGCTGTCCGACGAAAAAGTCACCAGTAAAAACGATCCGTTCTTCAGGTAAAAACACCATGGTATCGCCGGCAGTGTGACCTCTCCCCACAAAGTGCAACTGCACTTCTCGGCCGCCCTTCACTAACTTCATCATGTCTCGATATGTGACGTTCGGCGCCTTGGGATCTGTCTCTTGAATCGCATTCCAGTGAGCCTCACTTACGCGCAGTTGAACTTGAAGTCGTGCACGCTCATCGGAATCCGCCGCCGCAGAAACGGCCTCCTTCAGTTGTTCAATTTGGCCTGGAATGATCTCTGAAAATGACCGGTTTGTTCTTTGGTCCAAGACGTTCGACAGATGTTGTTCACGCACGTACTCATGACCGAGTATCTCAACATCGTCACCAAATATCTGATTTCCATGCGCATGATCAAAGTGAAAATGTGTATTAAACACATAACGAATGGGCTTATCCGTGACCTCTGTCTTAATTTCCGCAACAAGTTTTCTCGCAGCTGCCGGTGAAACGCTCGTATCAACGAGCATTGCATGGTCATCATTGACGATCACCAAAGAGTTGCTAAAGGTTGTCATGGCACCGGTTCCAGTAGCGAAGTACACCCCATCCCCGATTTCTTCAAACTGATAGGCAGCTCTTCCGTCGGTAGGGTCGGTCTCTTGAGCAGTTACCCATAACCCGCCGCTGATCAAAACTATGGCCACTGCCATTCCACTCATCACGACCTGTCGTTTCGTTTTCATCACCTTAAGTCTCCTCAATCACTAACTACGTCTCGATAGAATACACTCCATTACTCAGCAACCGTCTCCCCAACAATGCTAGGGTGATGGTGCTCAACATAAAGAAAGCCCCGGTAAACACCAATTCTGTTTCGGCGGTTGTTTTGGTCCCGAACGTGAATCGAAAGAGCACGCGGCACCTTTGCCTCGTAACAGTTCGACCGTCGCGTAGTGCGGAGATGCTGGACAAGCATCCTCTGCTCAGGTGCATTACGAAACCGTTCACGTTCTTCGGACCCGACGTCCGTATAGGCACCTCCATACCAATCGTCAATCGGGGAAGGGCTGTGATCAACTGCACGAAGTTGGCGTTTTGTCGTGAAACCATCAAATTGCCCCTCGATGGTCTTCGCCAATACTTCAACATTAATGCAGGACGCTAATTGGCACTCAAAATGTTTATCGGAGCTTGCAACAACATGAGCCGTAGGAATCAGCAGTTTCCGTTGCAGTTCAACGAGTTCCGACGACGGCGCCCCAAAATAAGCGACACCTTTCGCTTGTTGAACAACGTAACAGTCATTCGGATGTAAAACCGTTACCTCGATCCCGTCGTGGTCAACCGGAAGTACCCAATGATAAATGTCCGCTTCCGGTCGTGGATTATTCTGAGCGGCAAGAGGGAGCCGCGCCGTTCCAAGTGCCAGAAGCACTCCGGCGAGCCCGAATACCGCTATGGCTCGGACCATGTGGGGCATTTTAGCGAAAATGGATAGAAGCCTGCGATATGATGTCGCTCATCGACAAAAAATCAGTCATCGAGGCCTTTATAGACATGAAAATACGAAAAAGACACATTAACTTACGATTCGCCATAACTCTTCTCGCTTTCACACTTATGAGTACACAGGGCCTTGCCCAGCAAGGCGCCCCATCAAACGGAGAATGGCCAACCTACGGTGGCGATTTAGGTGGCACCAAATACTCCCCGTTAGCTCAAATTAATCGCGATAACTTTGGTGACCTCAAAATCGCATGGCGCTGGCAATCTGCAGACGCTTTCCTCAGCATCGACACGCCGGATGGAGGCGAATGGTGGGCAGATTCGAGACTCATTTTCGACGAACTTCTTCAACGCGATCCAAACTTATGGCGAGACGGACAATCGCCATACCTCACAAATCTTAAGGCAACTCCGCTAATGCTTGGAGGTCGCTTGTTCATCAACATGCCGACTTCTCAAACGGCATCGATCGACGCACGAACCGGAAAGACGCTGTGGGTCTACAATCCGAAGACCTACGAAAAGGGTACGACAACAATGACGGCTCGATGGAATCAACGGGGCGTCGCGTACTGGTCAAGCGGCCCGGAAAGAGCAGACGAACGCATTTTTTTCGGGACCGGAAATGGCTTTCTTATCTGTGTAGACGCAAAGAACGGCCGCCCATGTCAAGATTTTGGTGAAGACGGCTGGCTCGACCTTCTAACCGATCTTCCTCGAGCATCACGTGACGACCGAGACTGGTTAAACGCGTTACGCTATTCCGTTCAATCTCCCCCGCTAGTCATCGGAAATACTGTCGTCACGCCGTCCTCGATATCCTCATACAACATCACAAAGGAAGCACCTCCGGGTTGGATGAGGGGCTTTGACGCGAGAAGCGGAAACACTAAGTGGACGTTTCACACGATTCCGCAAGGAGATGAATACGGCAACGATACATGGGCAGGTGACTCTTGGCGTGTCACAGGAAAAGTTGGTGTCTGGACGATGATGAGCGCGGATCCAGAGCTTGGATTGATTTACTTGCCAACAAATACACCCGCTCCTGACTACTACGGCGGACACCGACTTGGAGACAATTTATTCGCTGAAAGTGTTGTCGCACTCGACATAGAAACAGGCGAACGAGCCTGGCATTTCCAGGCTGTGCACCACGGTCTCTGGGATTGGGATTTTCCAGCTGCACCCAACTTAGTGGACATTGAGATCAACGGAGAAACAATCAAGGCGCTCGCGCAAATCAGCAAACAAGGTTTCACCTATGTATTTAATAGAGAGACCGGCGAACCGATTTGGCCGATCGAGGAACGGTCTGTTCCAACAAACACTGATGTCCCCGGTGAACGCCCGTCGCCCATGCAACCGTTCCCAACCAAACCCAAACCCTTCGAATATCAAGGCGTCGAAATTGATGACCTGGCAAACTTCACACCGGAAATTCGTGAAATGGCTATCAAAGCCGTCGAAGGTTATCGGCTTGGACCAATCTTTACTCCGCAGATGTGGAACGGCACGATACAAAGACCGAGCACAGGAGGTGGAGCCAATTGGTCTGGCGCAGCTTTCGACCCAGAAACCAATGTTTTGTACGTCCCGTCTGATAACCGGTACTCAGTCATGCAATATCGTGAACCTCGAGACGACGAAGATTCCACGCTCGCAGTAATCGAACGCCGTGGAGAAACAAGAACGCGTCCTCAAATGCCACAGGGACTTCCGCTCTTCAAACCACCGTATTCACGTATGACGGCAATAGACCTGAATACAGGAGATCACGTCTGGATGAAGCCAATGGGGAACGGCGACCGCATTCGGAACCATCGCCTTCTAAGAGACCTTGACCTTCCTCCGGTCGGTGGTGATAGCAGTCGGGCCGGACCGCTTTTGACGCCAGAACTACTGATTTTTGCCTTAACAGCTGGAGGGTCCAATGACGGACCCCGCCTCGTCGCATTCGACAAGGCGAACGGCGATGAACTCGCGTCTATTGATCTTCCAGGAGGCGCCATTGGCACGCCAATGACCTACAAGATCGACGATAAGCAATACATAGCTCTTACTGTTGGTGGCCAACCAGTTCCGGAACTCGTTGCATTCGCACTTCCAGAATAATACTGAGTGGTGTAGCGACCAAATCATCCCTACACTCAAAATAAAAGAAAGTCAGGAAAAGCGTGTCAAAACTTCCGATTGCTGGATCGAAGGCTGTTCCGTTCACTCTGAAAGACGCCAACGGGATCGCACATGGATTTGGAGAAGCACAATCTCCATCTCCTGCTACACTGATTTTTTTCTTCAAACACGACTGTGCGACCTGTGACCTTACCGCTCCCATCATTGAAAATATTCATCAGGCTCTACCTAAAAATAGTCTTAACGTGCTTGGCGTGTCCCAAGATGATGCTGAATTAACGAACACATTCAGCCGCCGTCACGGTTTAACGTTTCCGCGGGCCATCGACGCCGAATTACTCGTCTCAGATACCTATGGCTTTGATGCAGTGCCTTCACTTGTCCTGACCGATTCGAACAACACAGTTCTCGCAAGTATCGAAGGGTTCTCGAAACACGAACTGCTCAACATGATTAAGCTCGCCGCAGAACAATGTAACTGCACCGTGCCGACGGTCGAATCCCCGGACGCTCCGCTACCCGAAATGCGACCAGGGTGCGGATCTCGGATTCATGACCCAGAGATTGCCAAGCGATTGGAAGCAAAGCGTCACCCTTCTTCGTTGACAGCTCGACAAGTAAGAATCCCGATCGATATAGACCCGTTCGAGTTTTTTGACGAGCAAGGACTAACCGATGGCCTTCCAGTGGTTCCGCCAACGGAAGAACGAGTGCAACGAATGCTCCAAGGAACGTCTCGCTCCGCGTCCCACGTAGTTGCTAATGTTCCACCGAACCTTGCACCCGCAACCGTTGAGAAGATCGCTATTAATGCCGTGATGGCAGGCTGTAAACCGGAATTCTTGCCGATAGTAATTACCGCGGTAGAAGCATGCTGTACCGATGCGTTTAATCTTCACGGCGTACTGGCAACGACCTACTTCGTTAGTCCCCTTATTATTATCAATGGCCCAATTCGTCATGCTATCGGGCTCAACTGTGGAAGAAATGCCTTCGGACAGGGATCGAGAGCTAACGCCACAATTGGACGTGCTCTGCAACTCGTAGTCCGTAACATCGGTGGCGGGCGCCCCGGAGAAGTCGACATGTCAACACTTGGGCAGCCTGGAAAATTCACAGCTTGCGTCGGTGAGAACGAAGAGTTGAGCTGCTGGGAACCGCTCCACGTCGAACGAGGATTTAAATTAGAAGAGAGCACGGTGACAGTTTTTGCAGCTGAGGCACCTCGCGCCATTCGTGATCAATTGTCGAGAAATTCGCCATCGCTCGCGGCAAGCATTGGACTGTCACTGGAAGCAACGGCCCACATCAAACTTCACGGAATGGACCAAGTGTTGCTGGTAGTGTCACCAGAACATGCAAGAACATTCGAACGCGACGGCTACACAAAAACTGACCTTAGAGCAAGGATTCAAGAAGTAACTAGTCGACCGCTGCGAGAAGTACTACCAAGTGACGAATGTCACAAAGGCACCGCGCTAAGAGTGCTACCGAAAGCGTGGCTCGATTCGAACGGGCTTCCGACTTCAGAAGCACTCGATTATCCCTTCCCGAAATTCTCTCGTGATGAGGATATCTTGATTATGGTGGCTGGCGGTACGGCAGGAAAGTTTTCGGCTGCCGTTGGTGGATGGGCCACCGGAGGACTCGGATCGAAAGCAGTCACACGACGTGTGCTAGAGTGAATACATCCAATCGGGAGATACGATGAGCGACTTCTCGGTGATTCTTGACCCAACGGACGAACGCGAGCCCATCGGCCGACAATTAGCTCCACGTGAATTAACGTTGTCAGGACCAATCGGTATCGTGGATATATCTAAGCCTCGCGGAGATGTTTTCTGCGACGAACTCGAGACTCTTCTTCGAGTTGAGGTGCCGGATATCGAGATAGTTCGTCTCCGCAAGCCAACCTATACCAAACCCGCCCCCCAAGACTTACGAAACGAAGTCGGCGAACGATGTACGGCGGTGATCCAAGCACTCGCCGATTGAGGATCCTGCACGTCGTGCAGTGTGCACGACTTAGTCGACTACGAAGCTCGAGGGCTTCCAACCGTCATGATAGCGTCGTCAGAATTCGTCGAGGCAGCCGAACGTCAGTCAACTGCGCTCGGAATGCCAGGGATAGCAGCTCGTGCCGTGTATATCCCACATCCAATTCAAGATGCGACGGATGACGAGATGCGTGAAAAAGCCCGAGCGGCATTCAAGAATATCGTAGCGAGCATCACAAAGTCTTAGATATCGGCGCCGGTTCGCCAAGCAGTGAGTGGCAACGAAGTATTGCCAATCGGAACGTTACAAAGAGATCGAGCTGGAGGCCTAAAAGGCTTCAACGTCAAACCTTATGGATACGATTGCCATTAGCGTGATCGTCATTTACCTCGCTGTCTCGACCGCAATAGGCAGCGTAATGGCGAAACGTACAAAAACCTCGGCCGGCTGGGCGGTCGCGGGTGGAAGAATGCCCGCGCTGATGTTAGCAGCTGGAGTTGCCGGGACCAGGATCGGAGGCGCTGGCACATACGGCGTTGCAGGTGAAGTGATCACTGGAGGAATATGGAATCTTTGGTGGTATAGCATTAGCTCATTCCTTGCCCTTGCCATCGTTGGACTATTTTTCGCTGTTTACTATCGGAGATTTCAGCTCCAGACGGTTGGAGAGCTCTTTACCCTTCGGTGGGGCAATCGCCGATGCCAATGGGTCACCAGTCTCTGCGTACAAACCGAATACGTGATCGTCAATCTGATTGAGGCTTATGTAATCGGTGTCATCATTAGCACCGTAACCCCCTTCTCGATGTTGACCGGGGTGATTGTGTCGGCAGTAATCTTTTCAACCTACGTCTCACTTGGCGGCCTCTGGGGCACAGCGGTCACGAACCTCATTCACTGTGGCGTTGTTCTGCTAGGTCTTCTATCCGTAGGCCTAATAGGTATCGTCCAGTTCGGTGGCTGGACCGGAGTCACAGAAGCCATTCACCAACAACTAGCAACAACCTCAAGCAACGAAATAGCATGGTGGGGCTTTGTTGGGGCTGGTTGGCTTCCCGTATTTGCGATGATCTTTTCTGCGGCAATTCATACTCCGGCTGCGTCGGTGTACACCAACTATGCTGCAGCTGCGCACAACGAACGCCTCATTGCACCCGCCTTTATTGTGGCGGGCATCATAGCAGCCCTAATGCCTCTTCTAGCTGGCCTAATTGGCATCCTAACGACAGCACAGTACGGTGTAGACGCAGGCCTTGGAGGTTATAGAAATTTGACGATGCTCGCGTCAGAAATTAGTCCCATTGTTGGTGGTATAGCCTTGGCGGCGGTACTTGCAGCCGTCATTTCATCGGGTGGTCCCATCCTCTTATCAAGCGTGACGATGCTCGTGCGTGACTGGCTCCCTTTTACGCAACACTACGACGGGACACGCAAACTTCGAACCTATCAGATCACGACCATCGCGTACGCATTTGTTGCAGCATCAATCGCTTGGGTTGTCGCGACCCAGACGAATATTTCGATTCTCGATCTTTTGTTATTCGGGTTCGCGATGGTTGTCCCGCCGGCCATTGCCGTTGGGTACGTCATCTACTGGCGTCGAACAACGGAATGCGGGGCCTACTGGGGAATCGTTGTAGGCTATGGGGCCGGCATGGTTTGGTTCGGTCTTATCAAGCTAGCTCTCTCGATGAACTGGACTGCGCCGGATGGCTCTGGAACTTTATATAGAATTTTCGTCTATTGCTTTACTGCGAATGGCGAAGGAATCGATCCGTCGTACGTCACGACCGTCGTACCGCTCATCTTGATTCCAGTTGTTTCGCTCTTGACGACAGATCGAGACGGCGATTCTGAGGCCTTTTACGAAATCCTCTCTGGGAAACGAACGCTCTAAAGATCGAATCTTCAGCACGAACGTACAGTTCCTTCGCGTCAAAATCTTCACTCGGTGCAAACAATTAGCGGCTATGGATTGAACGACGCGATCCACGTATGATGTGGCAAGTCGATCCCGCTAGTCACGCTTCGTAGGAAGGTTACAGATGCCAGGTTCCGTTACGTCCCAACGTCAGGAAGACATCGTCTTACTCAAATTAGACAACCCTCCAGTCAACGGCTTGAGTTTCTCTATGAGAGCCGCTCTCGGTGAACACGTGAACGAAGCCCTGAGTGACGATAGCGTGTCCGCAATTGTTATAACTGGCTCCGGTCGAATGTTTTGTGGTGGTGCTGATATCAGAGAATTTAGTCAGCAACCTCCACCAGGTGCAGCATCGTTACCGGAAATTCTCGATACCATCGAGGCTTCCGAGAAGCCGATCGTCGCTGCCATCCACGGGGTTGCTGCCGGAGGAGGACTTGAAGTGGCTTTGGCGTGCCATCTACGTCTAGCAGCGCCAGCCACAAAACTCGGATTACCAGAAGTGACTCTGGGTATCGTCCCTGGAGCTGGCGGCACACAACGGTTACCTCGACTCATCGGTGTCGAATCCGCGTTAGGCGTCATTGTTGGCGGGCAGCTTCATGCTGCAAATAAAGCCTTCACGCTTGGTATCGTCGACGAAATCCTCAATGAAGACTTAATCTCGACGGCGATCAACCGCGCAAAACAGCTCGTACTTAAAAATACGCCACTCCGCCGTGCCTCAAAAATTGAAGACCATCTGGAAGCAGCTCGAAACCAACCAGCTATTTTTGCGACATTTAGAACCAAGATGGCTAAACGTGCTCGAGGCTTCGAGGCTCCGTACGCTTGTGTCCAATGCGTGGAAAACGCGTTGACCATGCCATACGAAGAAGCTCTTCAAAACGAGCGTGAGGTATTCAATCGTCTCCGGGCTTCTGCTCAGTCTACTGCTCAGCGACATGCTTTCTTCGCGGAACGTGAAGTCGCCAAAATTCCAGACGTCCCCAAAGATACGCCCGCGATTGCTATTTCCACCGGTGCCGTTATCGGCGGCGGCACAATGGGAGGTGGAATCGCGATGAACTTTGCGAACGCGGGCTTACCGGTTAGTCTCCTCGAGGTATCTCCAAATGCCATCGATCGAAGCCTCAGTATTATCAAGAAGAACTATGCTGCTACGGTTTCGAAAGGGCGTTTATCTCAAACAGAAATGGACGAGCGACTGGCGCGAATTACTCCAACACTTGACTTCGCAGACCTTCGCGAAGCGGACATAGTCATCGAAGCCGTCTTCGAAGAAATGCCTCTCAAAAAAGAGATATTTTCGAAGCTCGATAAAGTCTGCAAACCCAAGGCCATTCTCGCCACGAATACATCAACGCTAGACATTAACGAGATTGCCACAGCCACGTCACGACCTGAGCAGGTTATCGGTACTCACTTTTTCAGCCCAGCAAATGTCATGCGATTGATGGAGAACGTTCGCGGTGCGGACACGTCATTAGAAACGATAGCCACCGTGATGAAACTCTCAAAAACACTTGGGAAAATAGGAGTGCTCGTCGGCGTGTGTGATGGGTTCGTCGGTAATCGGATGCTCTACGCATACCGTCGGCAAGCAGATTTCCTATTGGAGGAAGGGGCGCTGCCGGACCAGATTGACAAAGTGATATTCGATTTCGGCATGCCGATGGGGCCCTATCAAATGGCCGACCTTGCGGGGCTCGACATTAGCTGGCGTGTCAGAAAACGGCAAGCTCCCTCTCGTCCTCAACACCTTCGTTATTCACCACTTGCCGATCGACTCTGTGAGATGGGTCGATACGGACAAAAGACAAGTGCTGGATGGTACCATTACGAAAAGAACAGTCGGCAGCCAATTCCAGACCCCACAGTTGAGACACTGATTACCAGTGCGTCGGCTGACCTTGGAATTGCTCGCCGCCACATTATGGACGACGAAATTGTTCCCCGCTGCTTCTATCCGCTAGTCAATGAAGGTGCCAAGATCCTTGAGGAAGGGCTCGCCTTACGTGCCAGTGATATTGACGTTATCTGGATGCACGGATACGGCTTTCCACGCCATCGAGGTGGTCCCATGTGCTGGGCCGATCAAATCGGACTTAACGTCATCTACGACACCATGAGCAAACTGCATGACGAACACGGCGACTGGCTCTCGCCGGCACCGCTCCTCAAACACATGGCCGAACAAGGGAAAAAATTTGCTGATTGGAAACTGTGATAACCGAGAGAGTGAATAAGCTGATCACTCTCTATGCGTGGCGATAAAAACTAAAACACCGTGAGCAAAAATCTCAAACCCGATCGGACGTCCGAGGAAAGCGCAAACGCGCTTCTCGTCGAAACGTCGGACATGATCGAATATTACTTCGAACAAGGGTGGACGGACGGCTTGCCGATTGTGCCACCCACACCGAAGCTAGTTAACGAAATCGTTATAGCTCTCGGCGGTGAACCCAATTTCCTTGAGGCACGCATTCCACCGCGGTGGGGAAACCTAACCCGAGAGGTGCTCGCAATCAACTTAGTGCTGGCAGGATGCCGACCAAGCTATGCCCTCGTTGCACGCACCGCAATACTTGCGCTAACGAGTAGCCATTTCAATTTGCATGGCGTGCAGGCAACAACTCACATGGCGGCACCGCTTATGGTTGTTAACGGACCGGTACGAAATAGTATCGGACTCAATTCAGGTGCGAATGTTTTCGGCTCCGGCTACCGTGCTAACGCAACAATCGGCCGTGCAATCAGGCTCGTCCTGCTCAATGTAGGTGGTGGACGGCCTGGCGACCTTGATAAAAGCACACTCGGACATCCAGGTAAATACAGTTTTTGCATCGCTGAAAACGAAGAGGCAAGTCCATGGCCTCCTTACCACGTGGAACACGGTTACCAAAAGGACGATAGCACGGTGTTCTGTATTGCCACTGAAGGGCCACACAGCGTCACCAATCACGTGTCAAATGATCCAGAAGGCATTCTAGACAGTGTTGCATCGGCAATGAGCACCATCGCCCACAACAATGCCGTTAGCAGTGGTTCCTGTGCCGTCGTGATCGGCCCTGAACACGCCGCAACCATCGCCGCGAAGCGTTGGACTCGACGAGATGTTCGAAGCTATCTCTGGTCGCGGACATCCAATACCTACGACGACATTAGTTTCCGCGGTCGCTACGGAAACATCTACAATCGAAATCTTCCGCGTTGGTACAGGCGAGAATCTGGCGAGCGCATTCCCATCGTCCCCTCACCGGACGACATTCATTTATTTGTTGCTGGGGGTGAGGCAGGTCGATTTTCAGCGTTTCTTCCCGGGTGGGGACATATGACGGCCCCAGTGCTTCGATCAATTAACGGTGCTGCTCCACTCAATAGCCCTTGTGTTGATGGCACCTGCGAACTGTAGAACAAGACTATGAACAAAAACCGCTTGCACCCCATTCAGATTGCCTACGATCCACGAGGCATTGTCGCCGTCAAACCACAAAGGCTGGCGCCGAGGCTTCGCACATTTGAAAACGTGCGGTTAGGTGTCGTTGACAACTCAAAATGGAATGCGTCAAAGCTCCTACGCGCAGTTATCTCACAACTTCAAATAAACACGACGTTCTCTGAAATATTCATGTACACGAAACCCAGCTTCTCCAGACCCGCAACCACGGCTTTACTTGACCGGATTGCCGCTGAAACCGATGCGGTGATCACAGCAATTGGCGATTGAGGATCGTGTACGTCGTGCAGTCTGCACGACGCTGTTGCCCTTGAACACCGAGGGATTCCAACTGCCGTGATAGTGACCGATGCTTTCGTTCGGGAAGTAGACGTACAAAAAACGGCACTCGGTGCAGAACAATTGGAACCCGTTGTCATCGCGCATCCACTCAGCACACTAACGTCGAAAGAAATCACCATGCGGGCAGCAACGGCTGCGAACAGTGCTCAACGCGTGCTTCTTGGGCACACGGTATGATCAACGGGTGAACATCAATCTTCTATACGGACGAGGTCATATTTCGGTCCACTTTCCCGATGACCGAACGACCGTGATTGAACCCTCGTATCTCCAGGGGTTAGAGGACGAAACAACCGCGATACGGCACGCGCTTCGCTCGCCCATCGGCACAGCACCACTAGCCGAACTTGTACGACGTGGTCAGACAGTGGCAATCTCCGTTTGCGACATCACAAGACCAATGCCGAGTAGGACTTTACTTCCGGTCATACTTGAAGAGTTGGCACAGGTTCCGGATGAAAACATCGCCATCTTAATAGCTACGGGCACACACCGCCCGAACGATCAAGACGAACTCATTGAAATGCTCGGAGAGTCAGTGGTCAAACGGTACCGTATCATTAACCACAGCGCATTCGACGACGAAAATCTCACGTATTTGGGTGATGTTGAACCTCAAGTTCCGGTGTGGCTGAACAAACACTGGGTCAACGCTGATATACGTATTACTACAGGCTTCGTCGAACCTCATTTTTTTGCGGGATTTAGTGGCGGCCCAAAATTGGTCGCACCAGGCCTTGCAGGATTGAAGACAACGATGCGGTTACATGACGCTACGATGATCGGGCATTCGAAGGCAAAATGGGGTATCACGGAAGGCAACCCGATCCATGACGCTATTCGCCGTATCGCCGCTCATGTCGGCGTTCATTTTAGTGTCGACGTTGCTATCAACAAAGACCGTGACATTACCAGCCTCATGGCTGGAGAAATTTTAGAGGTCCACAAGGTAATGTCCTCCCGCGTCCGGCAAAGTGCAATGCAAAAATTTCCCGCTCCGTTCGATATCGTCGTCACAACTAACAGTGGATATCCGCTCGACCAAAATCTATACCAAAGTGTGAAAGGTATGTCGGCAGCAGCACAGGTAGTCAAACCTCACGGGACAATTATCTGTGCAGCAGAGTGCTCGGAAGGCCTACCATCACACGGAGAATATGGCAGTCTTCTCCGCCAACGTGAATCGCCGGAAGCTCTGCTCGAGATGATCTGCACTCCAGGTCATAATCGTCACGACCAGTGGGAAGTGCAAATCCAAGCGCTAATTCAACAGCAGGCAGAAGTTTTTCTTAAAGCCGACGGGCTCTCCGATGACACTATCCGCGCAGCGCACTTAATACCGATCACAGATGTCGAAGCAACAACATTGGAGCGACTTAACCAAGCTGGACCAAATGGAACACTCTGTGTTCTTCCAGAGGGTCCCCAAACTATCCCATACTTAAGTAGATAGAAAGTCATGGGGGTATCCACAATTCAATGATCCATCGGCTATCAACACGAGTCTGTCGATCAGAGTAACCGTACTGGTCATCTACAACACCTCGATTCGTCAAACAACACGTTTATATGGAAAGTCTGTCTTCGGAATAACCTTTCTCATTTCCCGCACAGAAGCTCTGTGCGGAAGTCTCAAGCCTACTGAGCTTCTTGCTATGAACTTCACCTACTCTGATCGCGTCAACGACTACCGGAAACGACTCATCGATTTCATGAACGCCGTCGTCTACCCAAACGAACAGCTCTACGCAGAGCAACTCAATTCGAGTAGCGACCGCTGGACATCACCACCTGTGATGGAAACGATGAAGACCGAGGCAAGAAAAGCTGGGTTGTGGAACCTGTTTCTTCCTGACAGCACGTTTGGTGCCGGACTAACCAATCTAGAGTACGCACCGCTTTGCGAGATTATGGGACGCTCTGCCCTAGCACCGGAGGTGTTTAATTGCGCCGCACCAGATACCGGCAACATGGAGGTGCTGGTTCGGTATGGTACAGCGGCTCAAAGAGAACAATGGCTCCATCCACTTCTCAACGGAAAAATCCGTTCTGCCTACGCCATGGCAGAACCCGACGTTGCCTCGTCAGACGCGACAAATATCAGATGCCAAGTACATCGAGATGGTAATGACTACATAATCAACGGGCGCAAATGGTGGATCTCCGGTGCAGGTGATTCGCACTGTGCTTTATTGATACTGATGGGCCAAACTGACCCGAACGCTCCAAAACATCAGCAGCATTCTATGATACTGGTCCCAATAACAACTCCTGGGGTCACACTAGTCCGACCGCTAACAGTTTTTGGCTACGACCATGCACCGCACGGACACTGGGAAATCAAATTCGAGAACGTTCGTGTACCCGCAACAAACATTTTGCTGGGAGAAGGACGCGGATTCGAAATTGCGCAAGGCCGTCTTGGCCCAGGTCGCATCCACCACTGCATGAGAACAATCGGTGTTGCCGAACGTTCTCTGGAGGCGATGTGCAGCCGAGCAAAGAATCGTGTCGCCTTTGGCGGACCTATTGCGAACAAAGGAGTTGTGATGGAAGCAATCGCCAACTCCAGAATCGATATAGAGCAGGCGAGACTCCTCACCTTAAAAGCTGCTCATATGATGGACACCGTCGGGAATAAAATCGCCCGATCAGAAATCGCAATGATCAAGGTGATTGCACCGAACATGGCACTTGGAGTAATTGACCGTGCGATCCAAATTCATGGAGGCGGCGGAGTTTCCGATGACTTCGGTCTCGCTGAAGCTTGGGCACACACGAGAACCCTCCGACTGGTTGACGGTCCAGACGCTGTGCACCTAAGGGCAATTGCACGAATCGAGTTAGCTAAAGAGACTCACGCATAAACCAGAGTCACGGTTTCCGCAACACAGGCTGGCTTTACTTTGCCTTCGATTTCGACAAGAAAACTGCTTTGAACCCGAAGCGTATTCGACTCCTGCCGAGTAGCAGATACGATGGTCTGCACACCACGCACGCGCGACGGAACCTGAACAACCTCAGGGAAACGAACTCGGTTGACCCCGTAGTTGATCAGACGACTAACTCCTCTGATCTCAAGAATCTGGTTTCTAAACATTGAAATAAGAGAAAGAGTAAAAAACCCCTGAACAATCGTCCCACCGAACGGCAGTTCGCGATTCGCTCTGTTGGCATCGAGATGGATCCATTGAAAATCGCCAGTTAACTCTGAAAACTTCGTGACCATTTCCTGGTGAATGTCAAACCACTCGCTGGTCCCAACCTCATGACCAGCCATCAACTCTAACTCGTTTAACCCGTCGACAACTCGCATGACACCTCCTCTCATTCAGTTAATATACGTACTGGTCAACATTATGAATGCGTCCGATGACGATTACGAACTCATCGATGTTAGGCTAGGAGAACAATTACCCATCACGAGACTCGAACCGTGGGTTCGGGAAAATCTTAAGAATCTCAATCGAGACGCGCCACTCAAAGTTAAACAATTTGGTGGTGGACATGCCAACCTCACGTATCTATTAACGATAGGACAACGAGAGCTCGTTCTTCGACGACCTCCTCTCGGGACGATTGCTCCAACGTCACACGATATGAGACGTGAACATCGTGTCCTAGCTCATCTCAAAGAAATCTTTCCACTGGCACCAAAAAGCTATGCGTTTTGCAGTGACCACTCGGTTCTCGGATGCGACTTCCACGTTATGGAACGCCGCCACGGATTCGTGATCCGGCAAACACTGCCAAATCGTTTTCGACGAAATCTCGAACTAAATCGACGATTAGGCACGATGATCGTAGACACTCTGACGGCGTTACACCGCGTTGACCTCAGTCAGATTGGATTAGGCGCTCTCGGACACCCGGAAGGCTTTCTAACGAGACAGCTCGACGGTTGGACTTCTAGATGTTTAGCGGTAAGAGAGACCTTCAATGCCCATTCAGGGAAAATTCAAGCACTGATTGATTGGCTGTATCTCGACGTGCCGACAACACGCAATGTCACCCTCATCCATAACGACTACAAACTAGACAACATTTTAATAGCCGAGACTCAACCGTGCACACCTGTTGCAGTACTGGACTGGGATATGGCTACGCGCGGTGATCCTCTTGTAGAACTCGGGTACCTTCTGGTCTTTTGGTCAGAAGCTACGGATGATCCAGCATGGAGGAAAGCGGCGGCAATGCCAACTCACTATCCAGGTGGACTCACTCGCGACGAAGTGATCCGAAGATATTCAGAGCAGACAGGATTTAGCGTAGACCGAATTCGCTGGTATCACCTCTTCGGGATCTTCAAATTAATCGTCATACTGCAGCAAATTTACGTCAGGTTTCTTAAAGGTCAGACACAAGACCATCGTTTTGCCGAATTCGCACAACGAGTTGACGGTCTAGTTGCTAAAGCAACTTTTCTGCTTTCGGAATGAGCTTAGTGTTCCACAACCGAGAGCCACGAAAGAGCATTCTCCGTCGGCGAAAACGCCTCTAATTTCTCTCAACCGCTAAAACGGTCTAGAAGTTACCATCACAATAGCAAGGACCAACGCACTCACAGTGACCACCGTCAGCAAGAACGTTGAACCTACGCGGCGAAAAATCAAGGGCACCATCACCGCAAGCGCGAGCCAACTGGCAATCTTCACGATTACCCAACCGTCAAAATCAAGGCGACCTATGCCCAGCAACCCAAAGCCAGTCACGAAAGCGACTAACGCAAAAATCCCTGACCACATTAACGCGGTTTTTCGACGCTCAGGATCCACTGCTGGCTTCGAACCATTCGATTTGTGCGGAAAATCTAGTGCGTTAAGTGTCACACCCGCTAGAAGAAACACCGATACGAGATGAAAAATGAGAAACGTATTATAGAATTCGGCCATGCGACTCTGTTAGTCCTCTCTCCGTGTCGTTAACGGTGCAGCAATCGAAAAACTAAGTTCTGGATCATAACGTAAAACCGTTCGCTCAACCGACATCACGACCCCGCTCAATTCGGCGGAGACTCCGTCTGCATGATTTCGAAACGCCCGTTCGAGAATAGTCGGCTGTTCCAGAGACGCGTAACTTGAATAGTTTTCAACGATCTGCCAGCTGGCCGGACCTGGACCGAATACTCGTTCGTAGACATCAAATGCCAAACCAGTATCTCTAAACGTTTCGCGATGATTCTTTAGGAACGCTTCCCAAGCAGATCCTTGACCCGGAACAATCTGAACCATAACTACACGCGCAAGAAAAAGACCGCTGGGGTCGTTAACATCAACACTCAGGGACGGATGATAGCGGATGGCGTAACTTTGCCGAGAGGCCGTGCACCGTCTCACCCGATCACGTATGCTCGAAAGATCATCTGGCGCCATCGCGCGGGCTAAAGGACCACCAGAATCATAATCGGAAAAATTGTCGATCGGCGTCACGAATAACCGTTCGTAGGTATTGCCAAACTCAGCAGTCCGCCAAGCGGAGCGATATTCCACACCTGCACGCCGCAACGCAGGATTGACAATATCGAACTGTAACTCCAAGTAGTCGTCAAGTCGATCCGGCAATAGCTGAACAATATCGACGCGCATCCACTGCCCGGTCTGACCACTTACTTCACTCTGTGGTCCATCGGCCAAAAGGATTAGCACTGCTCCAATAATCGTCCTCACGATCGAGAGTTTCATTTCCATGTAGAACTCCATCGCACGCTTTTGACGACTGCCTCTGCAACCGATTTGGCCCAGAGGAAACCAATACTACTCATAGAGCCACTATTATCAAGGATCAATCCGAGCGGCCCGAGCCAACTGTAACGCCTCCATCAACAACTAATGTCTGGCCCGTTATAAATGCACCTGCTCTGGATGCAAGCATCACAGCTGTTCCAGCAATGTCCTCAGGCTCACCGATCCGTCCAAGCGGGTAAGAAGCCAGTGCCGTGCGGAGCCTAACAGGGTCCTCCCACAGAGCTTTCGAAAAATCGGTCCTCACAAGCCCTGGCGCAATACAGTTGACCCGGATATTACACCGACCCCATTCCACTGATAGATTACGAGCAAGTTGCATCTCCGATGCTTTGGACAACGCATAGATTCCCAACTCGTCGTGTCCTTTCAACCCACCAATACTGGAAATAATAATGACCGAACCATCCTGTCGATTTGCCATCTGAGGAATCACCATGTTCGCCAACCACAATACATGCTTGACGTTGGTGTTCATGATTTTGTCATACGCTTCGCTTGAAACTGTTGCCATTGGCCCGAAGTGTGGATTTACCGCCGCATTGCACACCAGAACATCTATCTGATTCCACGCAGCAATCGTCTGATCAACAAGGCCTTGCAGCTCGTCACGATGTGACATATTGCATGGCACGGCCATCACCTGACCACCTGCGGTTGAAATCTTTGATGCCACCTGTTGACAGGCCTTTGGGGTTCGACTCGAAATGACAACCTTAGCGCCAAAATGAGCCATCGCTTCGGCGATAGCTCTCCCAATCCCACGAGTCGCCCCGGTCACGACCGCAACTTTTCCCGAAAGGTCGAACAAGTCTTGATACTGCATAGTTATCTGATGTACCCAAGGCTTCTAAGTCTTTCCAACTGATCTTGCGTCAGCCCTTCACTTGATTCCGAATCGTCGGGAAGCCTCGCGGCCTCAGATATGCGGTGCCACCGATCGATTTCCCGCGCAAGATCCTCGACGACATCCTGATGTTCGGAGGATACGTCGAGGTGATCAAGTGGATCACTTTCTGTTTCATAGAGTTCAAACTCTGGCATTCCTTCGGAACGAATTCGATTTTGTATAAGTTTCCACGGTCCTACACTCACAGCATAGGACTCTGTGTTCCTCGGCGGCGGAGAAAGGTTGTCATTTGTGGCAGCCTTCTCACTAAACACAGGTCGCGTGTCCCACACGGACGGCGCGTCGCCGTGGATCAGCGGCACCAGACTCTGTCCCTGCATTGCCTCAACCGCGGTTAGCCCACTGATTTCCATGAGAGTCGGCATGATATCGATAAGTTGCGTATGTTTATCGATAGCAAGCCCCCCCCCAGGAATCGTTCCCGGCCAACGAAACACCAATGGAACTCGAGTCAATTCACCGTAGACAGTTTGGCCGTGAAACATTCGTCCGTGGTCGAGAAATTCTTCACCGTGATCACTCGTAAAGACGATTAGGGTTTCCTCATCGAGTTCCAAGCCTCGCAGTGTCTCAACCAAGCGCCCCATCTCCACGTCCATCGCTCGAATCGACCCATCGTACCAATCTTCATCGTACGCAACATAGGTGTCTGGATCGACATCTGCCTCTTCAAGTTCCGTGCGATACGGCATGCCAAAATTTCGACGCAATGGATCATCAATTACCTCTCGAACCCTTTCCAACTCAGCCTCATGGTCTGCTTTAAGACTTGGGTCTCCCCAAAGCGTGTCGTAAGGGCGGTAGGGTTCGTAAGGATCGTGCGGATCAAATACATGAAGATAGATAAAAAAGGGAACGTCACGGTGCAGGGTTAACCAAGTCTTGACACGATCGACGTATTCTCGTGCCGTCTTTGGTCCAGGAACTGACGCAGAACCTGATTCATGCAGTTCTTCAAATCCTTGATGAAGGTTCGTAAACTGACCGGTAAAAAGAACCGAAGACAATGCTAATGTGGCATACCCCGCATCACGGTACTTTTCTGCAATCGTAGTAGCGACAGCTGGAAGTCGATCGTTGAACCCCCGAACCCCGTGGGTCAGTGGATAAAGAGAGGTCATGATCGACGGAGTTGACGCCTTAGTCCACGTCGCTTGGGCTACGGTATTTCGAAACACGACCCCTTCGTTAGCCAATGAATTAAGCTCTGGCGCAGTGACTCGTTCATATCCGTACATCGGCAAATGGTCACTACGGAGCGTGTCCGCCTGAATGAGTATTACTCCCCGCGGAATTGAGTCGAACGGCAAACTTTCCGACACAGCTTGAGGTCGGTTAGAAGTTCGAACGACGGGCGAACCCCAAAATCCCAACGTCCCATCATGCTCAGCGGTCAGTGTCAATTCAAGGGTCACCGACTGTTCAGCGAAATCGAGAAGATCGATCCGACGTCGTTCCCATCGGTACGGCGTTGTAACAGTCTGTTCCAAAAGCCGCTGTTCGACAGCACCCGACTGAATAGACACCCCGAACGTAACAGGGCCATCTTCCGGAGTGCCAAGTGTTAGATCCAGCCACGGGGATCCCGCTAAATCAATGTCGAACCGTAACACCTCTGGTGAGCGCGCAACCAATGTTTCATGATACCGCTCGCCCATTCCCTGCCAACCAATTCCTGACGAGACACTGGCGAGGTGTTCTTTTCTCGAAATCGCCCGGATGGATTCAATATCAAAGATCGCGCCCTCCGCATCCGTAGGCCTCAAGAGAAAATGCCGAACGGTCGCCATGCTGACAGTCTGCTGAGGCTGGAGTGTGTAGGTCTCAAATGTATCGCCAGCGCGCAACGGAGTCGTAAGCACCCCAAGCCCGCCCTGGAGTTGTTGTTGTAATCCGTCAACATCAACCTCATCGCCTCCAGAAAAAGCAAGAAAGAGATTCTCACCATCAGACACACGGAGTCGAATCTCAACTGCATACAACCCATCGCGTTCATCGACCGAACTCGTCCGCTCACCGGTAATAACAGGAACGTTCCCGGTCGCGCGTCCTGTCAACGTCCCATCCCGAACCTCGAGCCCACTGACATCGGGACCAGCCCTCCAACCCCACGTAGAAACATGTTCGTCCAACTCCGGGGCTTCCTCTCCGAATTCCCAAACAATTCCCCCGCTCTCAGCTGTGACAGCAACTGCCCCAATAACCGTGTCCCCGGAAAAACGATCAATCAGCCGGATCGGACCGTTCTCCGCACCCGAACCACCGCAGGCCCAAAATAGAACTCCAGAAAGTGAAAGTAAGAAGAAGCGCCGCATAGTGGCTCCAATCGAAAATAATCTCCAAAACAACCGAATCAGTTCTAAGCGTGAGTTAGTACATCTCCATGCGAAGTCCACTGTTAATCCAGTGCCGTCTCTATGCCCTGTTTTTCGTTAACTCTCAACAGCAACACGCCACCAACCACAAAAAACAGCAACAAGCTGGCAACACCAACTCTCTGATTAAACGCGTCACTCAGAATGCCAAGCAGCGCCGGGCCCATGAAAGCCGTCACCTTGCCAGAAAACGCAAAGAAACCAAAGAATTCTGATTCGTGTTTCTTGGGCACGAACCGCGCCATCAGTGCACGACTCGACGATTGGTTCGGGCCAGCAAAAAGACCTACCATGACAGCTGACACCCAAAACCAATTACGCGTCGGAGCTAATGCACCCAGGAGCGTTGCCAGGCTGAGCGCCACAACGCTAAGCAATATCGTTGTTTTGCCGCCTATCCGATCGTCAACGAATCCGAAGACCAGAGCACCGACCCCTGCTCCAAGATTAATCACGATTCCGAATGTTATGAGTTCTTCGAAGCTAAAACCAAAAGTACCAACAGCATAAATCCCACCAAACGCAAAAATGGTTACAAGACCATCGTTGTAGAACAGTCGTGCCAAGAGAAACAACCCGATCTCCCGATAGCGTCGAATCTGTCGCGCCGTGTCCAGTAAACCGTGAAATACGCGCCGCGCGTTAAATGCATGGCTAGAGATAGATTCCCGATTCTTTAAATAAATGAAAGCTGGCGCACTAAAAATAAGAAACCAGACGGCCACCAGAAGATTGGTCGCTCTCAGGTTGAACCCACCGTCGGTCGAAATCCCAAATAATGGCACTTCCGGGACAAACACAATCAATGCCACCAAGAGCGCACAAAGCCCACCGGCATAACCCAATCCCCAACCGTAACCTGAAATACGCCCAATCCGATCGGGCGAGGCGACCAATGGAAGAAACGCGTTATAGAAGACCGACCCGAGCTCAAATGCCACGTTGGCCACGACAAATACTCCGAGCGCAATCAAGACTGCGTATGACTGATCGGGGCGGACAAACGCTAACGCAGCCGTTGCGGCGATACATATCATGGAACAACCCATGAGACAACCGCGCTGGTTGCCACGATCAGCCAACGCACCTGCAATTGGTGCCAGCACGGCAACCAGAAGCGAACTCACCACGATTCCCCTAGACCACAACGCCGTCCCGTGTCCGGGATCATCAGTAAACGCAGCCGTAAAGTACGCTGAATAAATAAACGTCACTACGAGAGTCGTAAAAGCTGAATTGGCCCAATCGTAGAAACACCATGAGCTGAGTACCCAGCGGCCTCGAATTGCTACTGTGTCGTTCATCTGTTGATCACTCCTCGCGTACAATAATGCTCAAGCTCGTTTCGTGAAACACAATTTTTTGTGGGATACCTCTACCTGATTCGTCATGCCGAGACAGCGCTGAACGCGTCTCGGACGGTTCAATGGCCAAATACCCCGCTGAGCCGTCATGGAAGGTGGCAAGCACGTCACCTCGGAAGCCGACTTCGTGACACAGGACTGACACAAATCATTTCATCCGATTATCTGCGCGCACAGACAACCGCCGAACAAATTAAGAGCACGTCAGAAGCCGGACTGACTCTAGACTCCAGACTTCGCGAACGAGATCTCGGCGAACTTCGCGGGTTACCGTACGCGGCGGTAAACGCCCGTCTTTCCTCAAACACCTTTGTCCCGAACGGCGGCGAAAGCTTGTCGACGTTTCACGCACGTGTGTCAAACATGTGGGCATTCGTTAGAACAGAGATTCCAAAAACGAAAGGGTCTCTCGCAATTGTCACACATGGTTTCGTCTGCATGGCTCTAGTCAATCAGCATCTTCAGTTTGAAGCCGAAAAGGAACATTCGATCACATTTGCAAATGCTTCGGTTACCATCGTTGACACGCACGCTCCATGGCGTGTACATGTTCTGGCGTGCGAAAACCACTTATCGTAATTCTCTGGAGAGGATGTCAATGCCTTTATACACACTGATCGCTCACGACCGACCAGACCCGGAACGACGATTAACACATCGGCCTGCACACCTTGAACACATGCAACAACTCGACGCAGATGGTCGGCTGATTTACGGTGGGCCACTCGTCAACGACAATAATCAGATGGTTGGTAGTCTCATCATCCTTCAAGCAGAAAGTTTGGAAGAGGCTAAAGCTACGTACGCCAATGACCCTTACATGAAGCAAAAGGTATTCGACCGCTTTGATGTGATTGAAACCAAACAGGTGTTCCCTCAGGCCAAGTAAGTGACGAAGCAGCTTTTTTCACAGAACAGGGAATGGTTCCCAGCCGGATTCCGGCTGCACTCCGAAAGAGTTTACCGCGGCTGAGACCATACGAGTACTAGCAATCGATATGACCAAGTCGATCAATTGAATGGGGCTATAGTGCATCTCAAGTTCATTCCACGTTTCGTCCGAAATTGTATTGTCTCTCCATAGCTCGTCCGTGGCCCTGAGGAGGATCATCTCAAAAGGAGTCCAGCCGAGAGCTCCAGGGCCAATCGCAATGCGCCGAATTTCCGTTTCAGTCAAACCGTGTTGTCGCGAAACCCGTACCTGCCGTGCCCACCCATACTCGGATCGGCATAACCACCCTGTTCGAAGGGTTACTAAATCCCGATCGCGAACGGAAAGGGCTGATCCCGTTGTGGTATGCACTGACTGAACGGAAAACGCCTGTAAGAGGCGCGGGTGTTGAGCAAATACGCCATAGAAATTAGGCATCTCCCCATCGGAATCGTTGAAGTCAATGATCGCACGAACTTCGTCAGGCCACGCATCCCGTGAAATCGGGACCAAACGAAGTTCTTTGAACCTCACTGAAGTCGTGGGCGTCAAAGTTCCAACTCCCTCAATATTCTCAGGTAGCCGATCAAGCATTGTTGCCTCAGGTTGGATCCCCAAACTGTTCGACAACATCGAAAGCATGATGTATTCGGACACAGAAAAAACTACATCCATCAACTGCTGCACGTCATATCGCTGCGAAAATTCTGTCCACGATTTCTCGCTCAGATATGAATCGCGGTATATTTCGTCGACGGCTCGAAGCAAAGTCGAGTCCCAGTCACCCCATCCAGTCTCCGGACCCGTGGCTACGCGTCGAAGCTCGTCCTCATTAATTCCCATCTGACGCGCCTCATAAGCAAGAGTTGCCCAAAGCATCGGGGAGCGGCACAGCCACGCTACTCGAAGCCCCATGAGCAGCTGGTCGACCGCAGCGACCATAGACCGACCCATAAGATACGCATTCAATGGTCCAAGTCCATGTAAAGCAGTTGGGTGCCGTGCGAGCGTGCGATGGAGGTTAGTCACGGACTGGGTGGTAGCCCCAAACCCTGAAATCCCACTGCGAACATTCGCTGTCCACTCACTCTCAGCCAAAGGAGCTATACGCGGAGACAACACCTGCATCTGTCCAGTGGACGACAACACCACTCCCCACATGAACACCACCAAGGGCACTACCATTCTTTGCATCAATCTATTTCCATTTCACCGTCACAAAAACTCAAACCACGTGGAAGGGTACAGTGAGATTCACCTAAGCAATGGTTCCATATGCAAGTAACCGTCAGATTTTACTTGAGCTGAAGTTACCGAGGGCATTTCGCCGTCCATTTGAGAAATTGCCATCAGACTCAATCCTCAGTTTCAGACCGAAGACCTTTTTTCGCGACCGGAACAAACAGATATGTAAAGTTTGAGCTAGAAACGAAGTAGAAGTTCGATACAACCATCACGCCCACGCTAATTAACTCCATTCGCTGCTAGAATCATAATTTTCTTATGCGAACTATAGATGTCAGCACGCTTTTCTCTCTCGCCGGCCGCGTAGCCTTAGTCACCGGCGGCTCCCGCGGAATCGGGCGGATGATCGCCGAGGGTTTTCTCCAAGCCGGTGCGACCGTATACGTGTCCTCACGAAAACAATCGGTCTGTGATCAAGTCGCCGATGAATTGTCCGTCATCGGTCCCTGTAGGTCTCTGCCAGCAGACGTGTCGACAGCTGACGGTCGGAAGGCACTGGTACAAGCCCTAGAATCCC
>Ga0310120_10000402_pt1 | contig 34648 bp, 31 predicted proteins | sample CB27_AW_983_MG_FD_203506 | JGI IMG/M metagenome (GOLD analysis project Ga0310120, IMG submission 203506) | Marine microbial communities from Western Arctic Ocean, Canada - CB27_AW_983 | ecosystem: Environmental > Aquatic > Marine > Oceanic | place: Canada: Western Arctic Ocean | collected...
TTGGCCGCGGACGATTGAGCGAAACCGCAGGCGTAGCGGGGTCTACGTTGAGGATTTCGCGATTGAGGAGCGGCCGAAGATGGTGTGAAGATGAGATGCCAAAATACCAAGTTATTTTTGCGCAGACCCTAAGGGGATTGGGACGATTTCTGGATTTCAAAAGAGTAGAGCTTCGCGCTCCTGAGACGGAACCGCAAGCGGAACGGTTTGTTGGATTTCATTCCCAGGGTCGCCTGCCCGTTCCAGGTGACCTGCTGCATCAGCTGATCGCCGAAAAGCGGATCGCACTCTCCGAGAGTTCGTCCCTCGATTCCTTCGACTTCGACACCAATCGATCCGGTGCGACCGGTTTCGAAGTTAAGCCAGAGGCGATCTCCCTCGCTGATCAGCGAGTGGGTTATAAACCTCCCCTCTTCGTCGGCCACAAGTGCACCTCGACGTTGTTTCTTCCAGACTGCAAAGGCGATTTCGCCCAGGGGTCCGAGCCGGGGGAATTTGTGGGGAACGGAAAACCCACTGTACGGAAGGACGACTCGATCACCCGAAATCTCCGACAGCCCAGCCCCTGGGAAGATGCAGCCGCCATCGAACTCACCTTCGAGGCCGGGCTCCAGAACCGCACCACCCGGAAGGAAATTCCAGACGCGGCCTTCCATGCTACTGGCGACTCGCATGACACTGGTGTCGGTGTTCCGATGGTAAATCATGGGGAACATCAGGTGCATGGTGCGGGTGCCTGGGTAGATCGACCTTCCGTTGGTGTAGTAGTCGACCCAGGGGGGATCCCCAGCATTTGGGAGCATGATCATCTCCGGATGCGGCCAGCGCCGAAAATCGGGGGTCTCGGCCCGGCCGATCATGCGACGTCCCATCACACCCATGCGGAACTAACCCACATAGCGCTGCAAACTCTCATCCCAGTAGGCCGTAGTCCCGGTGTCGCTGACGTGGCCCATCACCGGCTCGTCCAGCTCGCGCCAGCGAATTCCGTCGGGGGAAACCGCTGCCATGATCCCGGTCCCGTCGCTAGCAGCGACTGTAACGGACTCCGGGCGAAGGGCACGAAGTCTGTCCACTGTCTCCTTGTCAGTTGCGGACTGGTACAAGGCCTTGAAGCGCTCGGCCGGGGGCGCTTGGGGATCGACGAAGATCGCGGGGCCGTGGATCCCATATTTGCAGACTCCGGGTCCCAGGACGATGTTGTTGGCCTTGCTGCCACCGAACTCGATCTGGCCTAGAGATGGCTTGGTGTAGTTCACCCCATTAGCGGACTCCGCGTAACACACCATGTAGCCCTCGGAGCTCCGGCCTCGGCGAAAGGTGGTGGTGTTATAGAAGAGGAGGTACTTTCCCTGATAGCGGATGAGGTTGACATAGGGGGTAAAGAACTCCCAGGGCTTGTCGTTTCTGATCACCGGACCCAGCTTGGTAGCTCGAACCAACTCAAGTCGAATTCCCGATGGGACATCCACCGGGGTAACCTCGATATTCGAGTTGATGTCCGATGAATAGGCCTCAGGTCGGTCTCGCTGAATACGCTTTCCCTTGTAGGTATAGCTGGTGTGACCTGGATTGACGTAGCGCTAGTCCACCAGGAGGTGAGAACCTGGATCGAGCCGGTAGGCCCGTCCATGGTATCCGTAGGAGTAGATGGCCGCACGCTCAGGAGCTTTGAAGCCAGCGTCTTTGTCCTGACCACCCCCTGCGGTCACAACGGCGGAAAAGGACGCCACCAACACAAGCAAGATCGCGCTGAAGTAGCGGTGGGCTCCATTCCGCCGGTGGTCGAGCCAAAGGCTCGACAGGAAGAACTTCGGCCTGGAGGCCACCGCTACGGCCGGAAGCTTTGGCTGAGTGCGGGGAAAATATGCTGTCGACCGGTCGCTACTTGGAACGTCAATCCGCCGTCGCTGCCCCCAGGGGAATCGCATCTAGCTCAGTCACTCGGTGAGCCTGACGCCTTCGTTCGACGACGAAATAGAGACAGGGGACGAAGGCCAGAGTGATCAGGGTGGAGGTAGTGAGCCCACCGACGATGACCCGTGCCAAAGGCGCCTGAAGCTCAGCCCCTTCTCCCACTCCCATGGCCAGGGGAAGCATGGCGAAAATCGTGGTCGTCGTCGTCATGATGACCGGGCGCAGTCTGCGCCGGGATCCTTCCAGCAGGGCCTCGCGGAGCCCGAATCCGTGCTCACGGCGCAGCAAGTTGACGTAGTCCACCAGAACGATCGAGTTGTTGACCATGACGCCTACCAGGACGATGGAACCCAGGAAGGAATTCATGTTCAGGGTGGTTCCGGTGAGGTAGAGGGAAAGAGCCACGCCGATGAAACCGAAAGGTACCGCCGTCATGATCACCAGTGGATGCAGAAAGGACTCGAACTGAATAGCCATGACGGCATAGACCAGGAAGACGGCGATCAGAAGACCTATCAGAAGATCCCAGAATATCCTCTGCTGCTCCTCATACTCTCCACCGATAGCCAGAGTGAAACCCTCGGGCACGGCGATGCTCTTGAGCCCCTCCTGCAGATCGGCCACCACATCCCCCAAGGGCCGGTCGCCGAGCCCGGCGTTGACCTTGACGATTCTCTCCTGATTCTCTCGTGAAATAGAGGTTGGCCCCTCGGTCGGAACGATCTGAGCCACCGATGAAAGAAGCACCAGCTCACCGTTTGAGGCGACAATGGGAAGTTGAGGTAGCTGCTGGATGTGAACCCGGTCATCGGGACGCAATTGGACGCGGATATCGTACTCGTAGCCACCCTCTCGAAAGCGGGTAGTCACCTTTCCCAGTATGTAGTGTTCCACTGCCTCAGCCACGTCCGCTCCTCCCAGACCCAGCTGGGCCAGGCGCTCTCGATCGGCATAAACCACGCGCTCCATCTTCCCCGGTTCCCGGTCAATGGTGGCGTCAGCAACCCCAGGGATCTTTCTCATCATGCGAGCTGCTTCCATCGCCAGCGCATCCGCTGTTTCCATGTCGTGTCCGCGAATATCCACGCTGAGCCGGTCCTCGCCTCCCCGCATGACGCGCACCAGGATGTTGCCGCTGCCGAGACGAACCCGATGCTTAGAACCAGGCATGCCAGCGATCGACTTGCGCACGGCGGCAGCAATCTCCTTGATGGGCCGCTCCCGAGCTCCGACGGGTACCAGCGTGATCCGCAAAGATCCCTGATTAGAGGTGCCGGCTCTCCAGCTGCGATCGGGTCCTGCTACGGTCATGATGTGCTCGACTTCGCCGGGCTGTAGAATGCCCTTGATACGCCGCTCCATCTCCAGCACCACCTGCTTCGTCGTCTCGAGCGGAGTACCTATGGGGAGCTCCACCGAAACATCCACCCGTCCCTCGTCAGCCTCGGGCATCAACTCGTATCCGATTGAGGGGACCAGAAGAAGAGCACTTGCCAGCAGCAGTATTGAGAACGCGATGGTCACCCAGGGATGGAAGAGAGCCCTGCGAACCATTCCCCCGTAGAGATTTTCGAGCCCGCCCAGACTGCGCTCGCCCAGGTCATACAGGTGTCGAGTCCAGCCGCTTTTCCCGCCGGGCCGTCCCTTGAACACTCGCGCCGTAAGCATGGGGACCAAGGTAAGGGCGACGGTCAGGGAGCAGAAAAGTGCAAAGCAGACGATAACTGCCATCTCCTTGAAGAAGATTCCCGCAAATCCGGGAACGAAGACCACCGGGAAAAAGACGGCCAAAGTGGTGACGGTTCCAGCCACGACGGCGGCGGCGACTTCGCGGCTCCCCTGCACCGCCGACTCGTTGAGCTCCATCTGCAGCTCTCGCTTGCGGTAGATGTTCTCCAAGACCACGATCGAATTGTCCACCAGCATTCCGATGCCTAGAGCCAGCCCTCCGAAGGAGATCACGTTCAGCGTGAATCCGTAGAAATACATGAGGGAAAAGGTGGCCAGGACACTGATGGGGATGGCGGTCGAGATGATCAGAGTCGAGCGCCAGTCGCGGAGGAAGATCATGAGAATGATCACCGCCAACAGGGCTCCTAAAAGGGCACCCGACTGGACGTTGGACACCGACTTCTTGATGAAGTCAGCGCTGTCCATGATCACGGAGAGATGGAGGCGGCCTGCGAATTCTTCATTGATCCGTTCGACCTCCTCCCGAAGTGCGGCGACAACTTCAATAGTGTTGGCATTGGATTGTTTCGCTATCCGCAAACGGATTCCGCCTTCCCCATCGATCCAGAGCTCACTCCGGACTTGTTGAAAAGAATCCACGACCTCCGCCAGGTCGCCGACGTAGATGGGTCGGCCTTGACGGTAGGTCACGACGGTACCGGCCAGGTCGTCGAGATTCTTGAACTCACCCGAAGCCCGAATGATGACCTCTCGCTGATCATCCAGCATATCTCCGGCGGAGACATCCCGATTCTCTCGAGCCAGAGCCCGGCTCACGTCCTGTGCGCTAATGCCCAGCGACGCCAGGCGTCTGGCATCCAGCCGCACCTGGATCTCTCGAATCCGTCCCCCTCGGACCTCGACCGCCGCCACCCCCTTTACTCGTTCCAGCCGGCGCCCCAGCGTCTCCTCGGCCAGATAGCGCAGTCGGCGGATGTCGCCTCCACCGCTCAGTCCCAGATACGCCACCGGATAATCGGACAGGTTGAACTTCCAGACCGTCGGGGCCTCTGCCTCCTCCGGGAGCCGATTTCGGATGCGATCCAGCATGGTTCGCACATCGTTCAGCACCTGGTCTAGATTGACCCCCCACATGAAGCGAAGCGATACCCGGCTCAGCCCCTCGGAGGAGACCGCCTCAATTCTCTCAAGGCCCTCGATGGTAGACACGGCCTGCTCCACCGGACGCGTGATCAGGTTCTCCATTTCTTGTGGAGCTACCCCCTCATAACGGGTCGTGATGGAGATGCGGGGAAAGTCCACCGAGGGCATCAGATCTACGGACAGACGCTGTACCGAGATATAACCGAGGACGATGACCGACAGAAAGAGCATGCCGGTGCCAACGGGTCGGGCGACTGCGATGCGAGCTAGACTCATGGTTTGACTCCCTTGGACTCCCTACTCTGCGCCGAAGGTGGCCACGGCAACCCGGGCCCCATCGCCCAGGTCCTGATGTCCGAACACCAGGACCAAATCCCCCGCCGAAAGTTTTCCTTTGACAGCCACGCGATCGTCCTGTCGCCCGAGGAGGTCCAGTGGGATCCAGCGAGCCACATCCTTCGCCGCTATAAACACGCCCTGGGTCTCAATCCCTCGAGTGTTGACCCGCTTTAGAACGGCAGCGCCAGGCACGATGGTTCCGTCGATCGTTCCTCCAGCGACACGGACTTGAGCGTACATCCCCGGACGAAGGGAGAGAGTGCTCTCGCCCATGACGCCCTCGACGGCCACGGTTCGATTGCTTCGGTTGACTTCGCTCGACACCCTCTTCACGGCTCCGGTGAAGGTACGGGATTCCGTGATCTGGGTGGTTAGCTGGAAGGAAAGCCCAAGCTCGACCAGAGATAGCTGCCCCTCCGGAACCCAGAATCGAATCCTCAAAGGGCCGCTCTTGACGAGCCGTATAATGGGAGTTCCGGGCTGGACGAAGGTCCCCGGGTCCAGATAGCGCTCACCGACGGTTCCTGCGAAAGGCGCGCGGACCTTGGTTTCCTGGATCTGCTGTGAAAGGAGATCGACCCGAGCCTCCGCTTGCCGCTTCTGAGCAGCCATGGCTTTGAGCTCGGCCTTTAGCGCCCGGACCGAAGATCGATCAGATTCGATTTGCTGGGCGCTGATCAGCAGTTCTCGAAACAGGCGCTCCATACGCTCCAGTTCCCCTTCCGCCACCCGCAACCGCGCCACCACGCGCTGACTGTTTGCCTCTACGACCTCGACCTGGACCTGGGCCACCTTCAGCTGGTTCTGAAGGTCGCTATCGTCCACGATCGCGACTACTTCGCCTCCCGCAAGGGTGTCTCCAATTCGGACTTCAACCGTGTTGAGACGACCGCTGATCTTAGAAGCTAGATCGCTGGTGTCGGCGTCCAGCTCGCCAGGGTATTGTGAAAAAAGTTGGAGCAGGCCCTGTATCACCGGCGCCGCTCGCACCGGCGTGGCCTGGACCGAGTCTGCCTTGGGAACCGGGGGCGCTTCCGGGGTAAGATAGAGTTTCCAGAAGAGAAAAGCGAAGCCGGCGGCACTCACGGCAAGAAACAGGACAGGGAACCAGCTCCGACGGCGTGGACCAGCTGTGGCTTCCCCTCCTCCTGCGGGCCGGTCCGAGGAAGTCCTCTCAAGGGAAGGAGGCGTTGAGCTGTCCATGATCGTCGGTTTCGGATTTTATCAGATATCGAATCGAATCGAGATGAGAATTTACACGCGCATGAGAGACCAACTTAGTACAGCGTTTCATAAATACGGTCACGTTTGTGGCGAGCGCGTCGGTGTCGAGGGCGCAAAGCGAGGACGAGGCGATGCTCGGTATCGTAGAGGAGGAGCGACAAAGCCATCGGGCCGTCCCGTCGTCACCCGGAGGGTAGATGGGGGTTGTGGACGATCTCTGCGTTGGTCGTCGTCGAAGATGGCAAGGCATCGTCTTCCTCCTCCTGCCTTGATCTCGCCTCACAAGCCCCATCTGCAAACGTGATCGTATTTATGAAACGGTGTGCTTAGTTAGTTCTCATCCGGGAACCCCCGTTTTTTCGGGCTCCATCAGCGGTTTCCTGGACAATGCAGGGTGTCGGACAGTGACTGCCCTGCGTTTTAGAGGAGGGTTCGCAAGCTGGGCCTCGAACTCCCGCACCCCAATGGCTGGCTCCGACCTTCCTTTACAAGAGCAGGCGAGCCAGCACCAGTAAGTTGTAACTGAGCACCGAAAGCTGAACATATTGCTGGAAGTGATCCCAGCCTTTCCAGGTGCAGCGGTCTGCTCCAATGCCATTTCGCCAGAGTGTCGCGTCTTTTTGGCCACTCTCAGCAGATCTCGGTACAAGACCTTCTTGCGGGCTTTCCCTCGCGCGTTGCGAAGATTGATCAACCGGCGCTTGGCCCGCCCGGCAGTGGTCTTGGTAACTCACCTGATGGAAGGGGTTCACTTCTTCTAACAGCGCGCCGTCACCGTGCGGATCGCATCGTACAACAGCTGAGAATCCAGGGGATGACGGATAGGGCTGGGCACGGTCGTCGCGTCGATCTGGATCTTGTGTCCCCGCTCCAGTCCTCTCGCCTTTGCCCACTGCACCAGGATCCGCTGGATCCCCTCCCAGGTCGCAGCCTGGACTCGACTGAGGTTCTCCTGCAGAGAACTCTTGCCCGGAGTCCAGCCCCAGGGCAGGCGGCAGAACCCCCGAAAGCTTTGAGAGTCGGCCAGGTGGAAGGCCAGCTTTTGGCAGGACAGCTGTTGCCAGTGCTTGAGCACCGCAATGCGCAGGACCTGCTCGGCGCTCAGGCCCGGCGAACCGTTCTGAGGTTCCACTTTGTCAGACAGATCTTGTAAAACCAAACCCAGGATCTCGGGATTCTCATCGAGAATCTCCGAGATCTTGCGGAGCTCGTCACTCAAGCGGTGATCGGGCCACACAGGGGCGAGCGGCCTCTGTTGTTCGCGGCTCTTTCTCATGGCTGGAGCTCCGGTTTTGTCGTAAGTCCTTTTGTTAGAGTTGTTTGGTCGACTTATTCTAGCAACCGGACCTGACAAAAAAGGAGCTTCACAATCTTCCCTTTCTCTTTTATTTCCAGCCATTTACAATCGGACGGACGAGAACTAACTATCCCGCACAATTCCAGAAAACTTATGAATTATGCGAGCCTAACGCATCAGAAACCAGAAGACTCCTAGCGTGATCATGTCGTACAATGCGTGCGCCCAGATCGGTCCAACAACGCTACCGCGCATCAGGTACAACAGACCGAAGAGCAAACCAAGAACTCCCGCACCCACCGCGTTGTCGATTCCCTGTACGGCATGGCCTGCTCCGAAGAAGATACTCCACAGGATCAGCCCTGTCGGCAAACCACCCAGAAATCGATTGAAGCGCCTGAGGACGAATGCCCGCTGGATCTCCTCCTTGATTCCGCCCACATAGAGGCTGCTGATCAGGAACAACGCCAGGTCTGTCTTGGTTTGGACCAGATCCAGCAAGGGGTTGGTCTTCGAAATCTGCTCGGGAAGAAAGACGTGAAAGAGAGTACCGACCAGAAAGGTCGACCCAAAAAGTACAGGAACACTCACCACGCCAACCACGGCTTCTTTGGCAATACCCTGACCTCTCCAACCCAGAGACCACAAACTCTCCCCACTCATCCTCAGGAAGAAGAGCACCAGCATCAGCGTAATCGTCGCCTCAACTACCATGAACAGAAATAGCGTCGGCGTATGCTCCCAAATTTGATCCGGGGGGAAAGCGAGGATCTGAAGCACGGTCCTGGCGAGCAGTGAGCCCGCGACAGCCACGATCGCCACTTCAATTAGGGCCCATACTCTGGTCACAGTTCGATCCTCTATTCCCGTGCCTCGTGCCGACGGAGCCGAAATATGATCCAGATCTCGTCGAATCGGCCATCTTAACATCAGTCCTCACTCAGCTTCGTGGAAGTCCCCATCGGTTGCGCTATTTCGTCTCCTCATAGGATAATCGGCTTTGGAGGCCGTATGACCAAAGAGTCTCGACTATCAGTACAAGATAAATTCGACGAAGTGGACGCGGGGGAGGAACTCGAGGACGTGGACGATGACTATGAGGATTCCTACGAAAACCTCGTAGACTATGGCAATTTTGAGGCGAATGGCGAACCAGACGACCTCGAGGATCTCGAGCACACTACCAACAACTCCAACTAGTTTTCCCATTCCAGCAAGTAGACTTTCGGTCCCTGGGAAAACAGGGGATTTAGTACCATGAACCAGATCGATTTGAAGGGGAAAACGGCGGTCGTTACCGGGGGCGCCAGGGGGATCGGCTACGCAATTGTGGAACGCTTCTTGGCTTCCGGCGCGAAGTGCAGCCTTTGGGACCTCGATCACCGAGCACTGGAGGAGGCGACCATAAGCCTTTCGAAAGCGGGCGACGTAGTGACGCAGACGGTGGATTTGACCGCTGCCGCTGCCGTAGGTCGGGCAGCAAGAGCAACCCGAGATACTCTGGGATCGATCGACATTCTGGTCAACAACGCCGGGATCGCCGGTGCCGCCAAGACAGCCTGGGAATGCACTCCCGAGGAGTGGCATCGGGTCATCGAAGTGGATCTCTACAGCGTGTTTCACTGCTGCCACGCAATTGTCCCGATGATGCTGGAACAGGGCTGGGGCAGGATAGTCAGTATCGCTTCAATCGCAGGCAAAGAGGGGAACCCCAACGCCTCCCACTACAGCGCCGCTAAGGCAGGAGTCATCGGCTTTTGCAAATCCCTGGCAAAGGAACTCTCGACCAAGGGCATCCTGGTCAACTGTGTGACTCCCGCGGTTATCAAGACGGACATCCTGAAACAGCTTACACAGGAGCACATCGACTACATGCGCTCCAAGATTCCGATGGACCGCTTCGGGGAGACGTCGGAAGTGGCTGCCCTGATCGCTTGGCTGGCTTCTCCCGATTGTTCGTTCAGTACCGGGGCCGTCTTCGATATCTCCGGAGGACGTGCAACCTATTGATGTGAGACTTGGAAACCTAGGAAACGGTGCGATCGAAGAGTGCTTCGACGAAGGCTCCTTCTCACAATCTTGGGTCTGTTGCTCTTCCTTAGCGTCACCGATTCGGCGGATGGACGGGCGAAGATAAAGTATCTGAACCCCACATTCACAGGTTCGACGGGGCTATTTAGTCTTGCCAAACCTACCACCTTGCGTCGCGGAGAATGGAGCGTGGCGCTGCACGGCACCAGTATTCACCGGGAGCCAGGAGACCTCAACCTCACGCTGTTTCCGCTATCAGTGACGCTGGGAGTGCACGATAGGTTGAGTTTTTCTTGTCCTGGGAAATCTACCGGAGGGTGCGGGTCAACGCCATTCAGGTGAACAAGATCGCAGCCCCGGAGGAGGTGCTCCTAAGCCGCTTGACAACCGGGGCTTTGGGCTTCTTCAACGACCTCCCGTTCCTTGATGTTTCCTTGGGAGAGGGTCCAGGAGAGTTCGGGACCGGCCTCAAATTGAACTTGCTCTCTGAGTTGTCTGGAGCCCCGTTGGGTTGGGCAGTCCAGGCAAGAACACGCTTCTCGATCGAAGACAGCCGCCAACGACTCCTAAAAGGTCTAACGACGAGAACTACCGATGCGGGCTTTGATCTTCTATTTTCCAAAGACATTGGGGACGGCCCAAATCTAACTGGAAACGCCGGCATATTGTTTGTGCAGGACAGCTTCGGAGTCGACCGCCAGCATGAATTCAACTACGGGGCTGGTCTGGAGCTGCCTTTCTGGCGTGGCCACTCAAGACTCATTGGTGAGCTGGTCGGAACCCACTTCTTCGGGACCCACAGCCCTTCGACGTTCGCCAACCCTTTGTCGCCGCTGGATCTACTGGCCGGAATAAGGCTTCTGTCCCTCCGTCGGCTTCATTTCTCCGGCGCCTACAGATCGAATCTGAGGACAATTGACCCCGAGCTACTGGGGATCCCCAAGACGGGTCGGCATGGTTGGTTTCTACAGGTCGTATTTCAGCGCAAGATAAATCGCTCACCATCGGTGCAGTGCACCGTCGACCAGGAAGTCTTGGTAGAAGGAGATCTGACCACGATCCGCGTCAGCGTCTCCGATCCAGATGATGAAGTACTGGGCATTACCTGGACAGCCAGCTCGGGAAAAATTACCCTCAACGGCGATTCCGCCATCTTCGATTCCACCGGACTGCCAGCAGGACAGTACACGGTAAGAACAGAATTGGATGACGGAGAGAGCTCCTCTGGTTGTACTGTCCACATCCTGGTGCGAGAGCAGCATCTCCCTCAGGGTTCGCGCAGAAATAACTTGGTATAATTGGCGCATAGATTTGCCCCAGATTCGGTCGCGAACGATTGAGCGAAACCGCAGGCGTAGCCGGGTCTACGTTGGGATTTTCGCGATTGAGGAGCGGCCGAAGATGGTGTGAGGATGAGATGCCAGAATGCCAAGTTATTTCTGCGCCAGCCCCATTTTTCAGACGCAAGAACCAGTGTGAATCAGTTAGGATATTGGCGATGCAAGAGCCAAGAAGTAAGCACTCGGGCCCTTTTCAACTGCGAGCGACCCTCTCCTACTTGCTCCTAATTGCAGTGGGATTCCAGGGTCCAATTTTTGGGAACAGACTCGACTTCGACCCTCTGGGTCCCTATGGGGGGGATGTTCGATCTCTGGCCGTGCACCCTCAGCGACCCAATGTCTACTTTCTTGGAACTGCAGATGGCCAGATCTATTTTTCTGGGAACGCGGGGAAATCCTGGTCCATGCTGGTTCCGGGGCTGAACCGACGCGAGTTGGTTGTGGACAATCTCGCTTTCGATCCGAAGAACCCGGACACAATCTACGCCGCGACCTGGGAGCTGAAGAGCGATAGAGGTTGGCTGTTTCGCTCCAAAGATAGTGGAAAGAGCTGGGAAGAGATAGATCTGGGTCGATACAACAGCACCATCCGCGCCCTCGCCATTGCGCCCACCAATCCCTCCATCATGGCAGTCGGCATCTCGGAAGGCGTGTTGCTCACCCAGGATGGTGGACGCAATTGGGACCGAATCAGTCGTGGTTACCGCAGCCTTTACAACGTTGAGTCGCTCGCATTCGATCCAGTCGACTCTCAGAGTCTGTACGTTGGTACCTGGCACTTGAGCTGGAAGACTCTGAATCTGGGGAAGAAGTGGCAGGCGATCCATGACGGTATGATGAGCGATAGTGATGTCTTCGACCTTCTGATTCAGCCTGAGAATCCTCAGACTCTCTATGCGAGTGCGTGCAGTGGGATCTACAAATCGGTGAACGGAGGTCTCCGTTGGACAAAACTGAAGAACGGGTTGACCACTGCTGCAAGGCGCACCCGAGCCCTCCATATGGATCCATCGGATCCGAATAGGATTTATGCAGGGACTACCAAGGGACTGTTTGTTTCGTCCAGCGCGGGCAGCCACTGGCGACGATTGTTTTCCGGCGTCGTCGTAAACGCTGTGGTCGTCCATCCTGCAGACAAGGACATCGTCCTGGTCGGGGCCGACGACGCAGGAATCCTCAGGAGCGAGGACGGGGGAACTACGTTTTCAGCCTCAAATGAAGGATTCATCCATCGCCAGATTGGCGCCCTTTCCCCTGATCCACACACTCGGGATGTGTTCTATGTGAGTGCCGTCCTGGATCTGCAACATGGGGGCTTCTTCGTCCTCAAGAATCGTCGAACAGATTGGAGTCCCTACAACGAGGGACTGGACAAGGACTCGGCAACTTCAGTTCGAGCAATTCTTCCCTCCAGAAAATCGAGGGCTGTGTATCTGGGAACCCGCTCTGGCGTATTCGTGGGCAAGCCCCTGGAAGAACCCTGGCGATCTCTTGAGCCCACAAGGCACCTTGTGCTCTTAGACCTCGCCTTTTCGGACCAGCAGGAGGAAGGTTTGTACCTCGCCTCCGAGATTGGAGTTTTCTACCTCGACCTCCTAGACGAAAGAATGGAGAAGAGGGAAATTCCCTCCTACCAGGGGAAGATCCACACGTTGCACTATGATGGGACGAGGTCCCTCCTCTTCGCGGGAACCGACGAAGGCCTCTTTCGATCCAGCGATGGCGGCAAGACCTGGAGCAGCAAAACACATGGATTACCGTTTGCCACCGTTAACGAGATCCGCAGAATTGGAACACGTTTGCTCTGCGCGACCCGTAAGGGCCTCTTTCTGAGCGAGGACTCTGGGAAGACCTGGTCTCCGTCCGCAGGGATCGACTCTATAGACATTGTGGCGATCGGATCTAATCCGGATCAGAACGCAGATCAGGTCTTTGCCGCGGACGCCCTGATGGGAAATCTATTTGGAAGTTGGGACGGAGGACAGACCTGGCAAACGGCGAGTCTGGGACGATCTTTTTCAAGGATCACCAAGCTTCTCCTCGACTCCGCCGGGAACCTCGTGGTTGGGACTGTATCCGAGGGTGTGCAACAAATCGCCGCAGATGCTGCGTTCGGAGGCACAAATTAGGGTCTGCGCAAGAATAACTTGGTAGAATTAGCGCTCAGATTTGCACCAGATTTGGCTGCGAACGATTGAGCGAAACCGTAGGCGTAGCCGGGCCTACGTTGAGGATTTCGCGATTGAGGAGCGGCGGAAGATGGTGTGAAGATGAGATGCCAGAATGTGAAGTTATTTTTGACAGAGCCCTTAGCAGAGTGACTTCCAAGAGTGATCAATCTGTTCGTATCCTATTCAACCCTCCTTCTCATCTTCTTAGCTGCTCTGCTCCTACTCGCCTTGATGCTGGTTTTTCGTCATCGCAGCCGGACCGAACCGTCCAAACTTCAGGAAATGCTGGCCGAGCCCAAGGTTCCTGAAGATCAGCTCGGATACCTGGTCCCTCTTCTCGTCTACGAAGAATCGTATCCGCGCTTCTGCGAGATCGTTTCTCTGGTGCTGGAGTATTTTTCACTGGAACGGTTTCTGAAGGGACAAGAGTTTCGCACGGCCCTTGTCTTCTTGCAGGACTCGGCCTTTTCAAAATCGAGTCGACAGAGCGTTACCACGGCGATGTCGGTGTTGGTCAGCTCCTTCTTGTCTGATCCCGACGTCGAGTACCGCTGCCGTTCGCAGCTTTGGCCGCTGGTCGACCTTTTTCTCCAGGAGATAGAGGGCTCATGACGATTCGGGCTGCGACTCAACTTCGCCACGTTGCACTGCTGCGAACATCTTCGTGTGTGTGAATCCAACACTAGTGTTATGTCCTGGAAATTCGCCACATAATTCTGCGGACCTGAACGCCGTCTGCTGTGTTGCGCTTCCTCGAAAGACTCCAGGTATTCCTGCGTCAGCGCGCCTTGCATACGGCGCCCATGCCTCGCAGACTTATCCACCGAACTTCCAGGACATAACACTAGTGCAGCTCGCCATAAGTTCTGAGCCAGGGGACAGTAGTCAATCGTTGTCGCTGGCTAGGCGTCGCGAGCGAGTCATATCGGGCTATATCTCGAGCGAGTGCAACAACGCCAGCGGCGACGAGGGGCTGCTGAACACTGGTTCAGAACTTATGGCGCGCTGCACTAGAAGTCATTGGGGACGATTCTAGTATGGGTTAGTCGATCGTGCAGACAACGCCGTCCCGGATCGAAAAAACTCAGACACAATCCCACCAGACTGGCGGCTACGGCAGGGAAAAGCAGTACCCGGAAGAGGATTGCCTGCGGAGGAACCGCTTCCGGGACCTCTTCGGCTATCAAACGGAGCTCGGTCAGATACATACCAGGGGTCTGCCCGCAACTGATCAGAAAGAAACACGAGCTGAGGAAAAAGAAACCCAGGGAGCATCCACCACCCAGACTCAGGGTGGGAATCGAAAGAAAATCTCGATTCAGAATCAGGCAGGCCGTCCAGCTGAACAGAAACCCGGTCAAGATCGAGAGCGAAGCATCCACGATTCCTGCAAGGAAGCGAGACAAAATGATTTCGGAAGGGATTTCGGGGGAGGGTGGTGTTGTCTTTTCAGCACCGGCGCTGCCCGATTGTGGGGGAGACGCTTCCAGCCTCAATTCTTGCTGCTTGGGTACCTGCCCTGGACGTGACCTAGCTGGCATCCTGATCAAGGGTTTGTCCACCAAGGACGGGATCGCAGAGGCCTTTCTGGTGACGGTTACGATCTTCTTCTCTCCCCGCCCTCCTGTGCCTGAAAACCCATCGGGGAAGAGGCTTCGCTCGGGCGCTGCACGAGATCGCGAAATCCTGGGCCCTCTCGGAACCGGTCTGGAGGTAGACGCAACGCGCAGAGAGTTCCGCTTGAAGCGAGGGTGACTGCCCTGATTCTCCGGACCAAAGTCAGGCGTGTCCTCGGGCAGAACCTGACGATCACCGCCCAGGCGAGATGCGAAGGGAATCGGTCTCTGGATGGTCTTCTCCGTATCGCCTTCGAAGCCACAATGCGGACAAACCCCGCCCTCAATCTCCGTGCGACAGCGTGAGCAAATCACTTCAAAATCTTAACATACGGCCGAGAACCCCAAGAAAGGGCAATCGCTGGTAAAACTCACGGCCTTGAGAGGGCACCAATGATACGAGGGCTCGCGGCTAACGCGGCTGTCTCATTGGCAGTCGCTCGAGCGCATCGCGAGGAGTAGATGAGATACTTCTTGCTCGGTCAGGTTCTGGGTTTTTTCCAGCCTCTGGGAAATCTCGAAGAGCCGCTCTAGATAGGCCTCTGAGTCGTCCGCGTCAGCGGCGGCGCGGCGCGCCCCGTCAAAAGCATCATGAATGTCCTGGCTGGGATAAGTGGGAGGGGCCTTCTGTATCAAAGCCTGCACGACGACGGTGTGGATCATTTCGACCGTGTAGAGTCTAAGTAGGAGAAAGCAGGAGATCGAGACAACCAGCAGGGACAGAATCGCAATCGATCGTGGGTTTCGCCTCAGGGCTGTCCAGGTTCGATTCATCACGTCAGAGTGCCCGGTCAGTTACGTCCCCAGGAACGCCGTCCCCCATTCGAAAAAGAAACTTGGATTGCCTCGAGCATGATCATCGCTAGCAACCCTGACAGAGCCATGACCGTGAGGGAGTGGGATCCTGTGCTTCAACGAAGCGCCTGGGGGTATGGTCCCTGTCGGGCCCCGCTCCCTGACAGTCACGGATCTGTCAACTGGCGAAGGCTGCTTCGCTTCCTCGTAGTTGAAGTTTCAGCTTAGTCCGCCCCCCGCTACGCTGCCCCATTCGAGAAGGAAACTTCCGGCTACTGGAGATTTGTGCGTCACTGCGTGGGGAAGAGCTGTCCGGCTCTCTCCTTGGAACCTGGGCTCATTTTGCTAACGGCTCAAGTCGTTCGCGGCTCTGACGGACTTGGCTTCATAACGCTGGTAGTTCACCCGTTGGCGGCACCTTCGAAGGACAGGAGACGTGCGACGTTCAGACGTTCGACGCATTCTTGAAGTTTCAACTTAGAGAACCCCCAGAATCTCGAAATCCCCCTCACCATCCAACTGGATCCCCCTGCTTCGAGCATGACCCAACAGAGCGCTCAAAAAGTGGGTTCTCACCCACCTTGGCAGCCAGCGACTTCTCTTGGTTCGGCCGTGCGCATAGGGATGCTTGAGATAAAAAACGAGAATTTCCTTGAGCACTTCATCTTTGAGCCTTAGAATCTGGTTGAGAGAGAGATCCTTTAATCGTACGGCACGACCTACTATAGGGACACTTTTGAGATCGAGCTTCTCTTCGATGAGAGCTTGATTCAGTTCGGCGGCCCTTGCTTTCTTGGCCATCATATCGATGGCTTTTGAGTAGGTCGTATTCTTGTTGGAGACGTTGATCGCCAGAGTGCGGCAGAGAAGATAGTCGGGGTAGTACGAGAAAAATTCTTGCGTGAGTTTGGCAACGGAATTCTTTGCCGATTGCATCCTGGGTGATTTGGTTCTCGGAGAGGGAGATTCTGAAAAAACTAGAGTACCATTTCGGAAGTCGGTACCGTAGCCAATTTCAAAGACCTCCAGATCTTGACTTAAACAGGAGGTCAGTTATAGTAATGAACATCACTATGGGGGAGTTTATCATGTGGAAGAAAGACGCACAATCTGAGTCAATGCCGGATACACCTAGACCTATACGCGCGGCCAGAAACCCGGTCGAGCGAATCAAGGAGAGAGCATTGATCGGCGCCTCAATTTCCATCAAAGGGGACCTGAGCGGCGAGGAAGACCTCATCGTACAGGGACAGGTTTCGGGCACAATTTCCTTTTCTGATCATAGCGTGACGATCGGAAATCAGGGTCGCGCCAAGGCTGACGTCTATGGCAAGATCATCAGCATAGAGGGCGAGGTAGACGGAAATCTCTTCGGCGAAGAGAGGATCGTCATTCGTCAATCGGGCAATGTGCGTGGTGATCTCCATGCACCTCAGGTAATCTTGGAAGAGGGTTGCAGGTTCAAGGGCAGCATCGATATGGACTCCCCGCCTAGTTCTTCGAAACCGAATCAGGCAAAGTCTGAATTCAAATTGGAGAGTCCAGGACAGACTGAGTCCAAGAAGGAAGGGGCTGCGGAAACTCCCAAGGTTGACGTTGGGTTGAAGATGGCTTCGGTCTCGTCCGGGACGTGATGCGTTGGTTCCGCCGAGCTGGAACTAAGTCCACAATCGAAAAAACAACGTCAGTTCTTCCAACCGAGCCCACAGAGCACATCTCCCTGGTCTTGAATGTGGTGTATCACCAGCTCCATCCGGAGCGTAAGTACCATATTCTAGATCTTGGAGCGGCATCCGGTTCCAACGTAGACTTCTTCTCGCAGTTCCGCTGCAAGATTCATATTGAGGATCTCTACCAGACCCTCTCCTCCTTCGACTTCCTTTCTCCCGAAGACGGCTTTTCTTACGATGTGGTGTACGACTACCTATTACCCTACGGAAGAAATACCAGCTTCGATCTCATCTTCGCCTGGGATCTGTTCAACTACATGGAAGAGGAGGAAGTCCACCACCTGGTCCTCTACCTGGGCAAGTTCTGTCGAACCGGCACGCTCCTTTTTTCATTGATTTCGACCTCGAAGCACATCCCGGAAAGCCCAACCAAGTTTAAGATCTTGGATCAGGAGCATCTCCAATACGAAGTTTCCTCGCCGGTTCTCAGACCTTGCCCCCGCTACCAGAAGACCGACCTCACCCGTCTTATGCCACACTTCAGGGTCTGTAATTCCTTCCTGTTGAGAAACGGCTTCAAGGAATATCTTTTCAGCTATGAGAGCTGAAATACTTCGAGGCGGGGGTGGGAGATCCTTCTCCTGGCTCGCCTCGATTCCCTTACTCCTGGGCATCGCCGTCTGCAGCCTGCACTCACCGCTTCAGGTGACGGAGAGCGCGACTACAGTTGCCGGAAAGGCCGACCGAATTCTCCGACATGCTCATATCGGGGTCGCCTTGATGGAGCAGCTGAAGTTCGAAGATGCCAATATCGAGTTCGCCAAGATCCTAGACCTCGATGCCGAATTCGTTTCGGCGCATGTCAACCTCGGAATAGCCCAGTTCAACCTTCAACAATATGACGAAGCCAGTCTCCACTTCGCGAAAGCACTGGAGCTTGACCCAAAACAAATCCATGCCCACTACATGATGGGCTTGATCTATCGAAACCAGGATCAAGTTGATCGATCGATGGACGAGTTCCGTGAAGTAATCCGACAGGATTCAGCCGATCCCTCGGCCCATTACTATCTGGGGCTGCTCTACTCCAGGCGCAAGGAGTACGATCAAGCCATAAAACACTTGAGGGAGGTTGTTTCGGCCGAGCCCTACAACGCATCAGCTTATTACAACCTGGCGATTTCCCTGACTCGCAGTGGGAACCGCGAAAAAGGGCAGGAAGAGATGGAGCGCTTCCAGAATCTACAGGGTAGGTTCGGCACAACTACGTTGGGCCTCAGATACCTGGAGCAGGGTAGATACTCAATCGCACTCGAAGCTTCTGAGGAACACCTGCCTAACTCTGGAGACGTTTCGGCCAGGGCAATTCAGGTGACATTCGAAGAGGTAGGAAGTTCTTCAGGGCTCAAATTCCGACACACGGGGCCGGGACAGGTGGGCCGCTTTACCGTAGACTCGAGATCGACGCTCGAACAGGAAATCGTTCCCTTCTTGGGTTCGGGCACCTCCTTCGGCGATTACGATGGAGACGGCGGAATGGACCTCTTTCTCTCCAATGCGGGCGCTGAGGGTGCTCATAGTGCGCTTTTCCGCAACCAGGGTGACGGCACCTTCCGCGAAACCGGCCAAGGTCTGGGCCTCGATTCCCCGGCGAAGACGATGAGCGCTCTCTGGGGAGACTACGACAACGACGGCTATCTGGACCTGTACCTCATAAATTATGGCGCCAACCAGCTATATCGAAATCAGGAAAACCAAACATTCCTCAACGTGACAGAGGAGGCGACCGTCGGGGATTCCTCATGGGGGGTAGGCGGAGCATTTGTCGACTACGATCATGATGGGGACCTGGATCTCTTCGTGGTAAACTTCGTGGAGACAAGCCCTTTCCCCGGCCCTAACTCCCGATTTCCCGATGATTTCAGGGGAGCCAACAATGTCCTCTACAGAAACAACGGAGATGGCTCGTTCACCGACGTCTCCAAGACCTCCGGGCTCTCCGGAGAGCGTAGAAAGACCTTGTCCGTGATCTGTACAGACTTCGACGACCGCAGAGACATCGACTTCTATCTGGTTAACCTAGGTCAGCCCAACCAGCTCTTCAGCAACCAACGCAATGGCCGCTTCCTTGACGTAGCGCCCGAACTGGGAATCGCGGACACCGGATCAGGCACCGGAATAGGGGTTGGATATCTGGGTCGGGAAGGCCTCCCCGATCTCGCGCTACCCACCTTGGACGGGGCTAACCTGAGCCTCTGGGCACAACGACAAAATCGCCAATACAGCCCTAGAGCTCTATGGTCATCGTCCACCTCACCGGCACCAGATCAGGTCCATACCAGTCAGCTTCTCGATTTCGACAACGATGGTGATTTGGATGTCCTGCTGGTAGCCGCCCCCCTGTTCACACAGTGGGATCAGGCCCGGCGAAATTTCTTTCTGCTCGAGAATCGCAATGGGACCTTCCACGACGCCACTGAAGAGGTGGGCTTGGACCGCTTCCAGGGACTTGCAGTACGGGGAGTGAGCGTCGCGGACTACGATGGAGACGGTGACCTGGACTTCGCAGCGAATGTAAATGGCGGCTCCCCCTTGCTCTTCAGGAATCAGGGCGGGAGCCAGAACAACTGGATCTCGGTGGGAACACGCGGCACCAACAGCAACAAGCTGGGTATCGGCACGAAGGTCGAGATCAAGAGTGGCCGTCTGTATCAGAAAGCAGAAGTCTATGGTGGCCACGGATTCCTCAGTCAGAATCCTCCAATATCTCATTTTGGCCTGGGAAAACAGGTCGTGATCGATACCCTCCGCATCCTCTGGCCTGGCGGCGTCCTTCAATCCGAGATCGATCAACCCATCAACCAGGTCCTTCGGGTCCAGGAGTTGGATCGTAAGGGTACCAGCTGCCCCATTCTCTACGCCTGGGACGGGCAAAAATACCGGTTCGTCACCGACTTCCTTGGAGGCAGTGCCTACGGCTACCTACTCGCTCCAGGCATCTACAACTATCCCGACACGAATGAATACGTGAAGCTGGATCGTGCCCGAACCGGCCTGAAGGACGGGCGGCTCGCCATCACCCTGAATAACCAGCTCGAGGAAGTCATCCTTTTCGACCAGCTGGAACTGGTAGCGGTAGACCATCCGTCTGAATACGAAGTCTATCCCGACGAGAAGCTGCTCCCAGGTCCGCCTTACTTGGATTTTCGACTTGTAACCGCCTCAGGAGCCCGCCCCCCAGTCGCTGCGATCGACGGACGCGAAAACAATATTCTTCCTCAGATCAGTTCAATCGACCGGGTGTATCCGACCGACTTCGAGAAGCTCCCCTTCAAGGGTTACTCCCGATCCCATGAAATGATCCTCGATCTCGGAACCACAGCAGCAGACAGAACGCTGCTTCTGATGCATGCTTGGATCGACTACGCGGATAGCACCAGCAATCTGGCCGCGTCCCAGGCAGGTGCGTCGCTGATTCCACCCTACCTGCAGGTCCAAGATGAGCAGGGAAAGTGGGTCACGGTCTTGGAACGCATGGGGTTCCCGGCTGGCTTGCCGAAGACGATGATCGTCGACCTCTCGGGCAAGTTTCTTTCAGCCAGTCGCCGGATCCGCATCGTGACAAATATGTGCATCTACTGGGACCAGGTGCTGGTCGAGAGCGGCTCCCCCCGCCGGGACTACAGGGTGCACAGGTTGAAGCCGGAGCAGACCGATCTCCACTTTCTTGGCTTTCCAGAATTCCATAGCCCGGACGGGAGAAGCCCCAAGATCTATGCCTACGATCGGGCCTCACCGACAGCTCAGTGGAAGGTCCATATCGGCGGCTATACCCGCTACGGTGACGTCAAATCCTTGCTGCAGGAGCAGGACGACATGTTCGTCATCACTCGATCCGGCGACGAAGTCGAGGCCTTCTTCGATGTCGGGAACCTTCCCAGGCTCGACCCTGGCTGGGTGAGGGACTACCTGGTCTATGTGGACGGCTTTGGCAAGGACATGGATGTGAATTCAGCCGAGCCCGATTCCGTGGGTCCTCTTCCTTTTCATCGGATGTCTGCCTACCCATATGCCCCAGGAGAGCGGTATCCAGACGATGAGGCCCATCAAAGATATCTCCGGGAATGGAATACTCGACTCGAGGAACGCTGGTACGCCCAGGCAAGATGATCGTGCCGGATGGAGAATCCGCATCACATGAAAGTATAATAACGGCCCATGGCACCTCTGCTCGCGACCCTTGCTTGTTTCGGACTCTACCTCCTGGGCTACCACGTCTATGCCAAATATCTCGGCAGCAAGGTCTTCAGGCTGGACCCCAACGCCATCACTCCTGCCCATGAGCTGAACGACGGCGTCGACTACGTTCCCTCCAATCGATATGTGCTCTTCGGGCATCACTATGCCTCGATTGCGGGACTCTCTCCGATGTTGGGCCCTGCCATTGCGGTCATCTGGGGATGGGTACCTGCGATGCTGTGGGTGGTCCTTGGAACCCTCTTCATTGGAGCGGTCCACGACTTCGGAGCGCTGGTCATTTCCATGCGCGCCCGAGGAGTGTCTGTCGGGAAGGTCGCCGAGGATATCGTCGGACCGCGTGCCAAGTCCTTGTTCCATATTATTATCTTCTTCCTGATCGCTCTTGCCATGGGCGTTTTCGTGAACGTCTGCGCCACGCTCCTGACCGCCGATCACAGTCCCGAAGCCGCTTATCCGAGTGCAACTATCATGATCGTCTCCCTGGTAGTGGGATGGAGTGTCTACAAGCGAGGATCTTCGATTGGAAAAAGCACCTTAATCGCCTTCATCCTCACTCTACTGAGCGTTTGGGCAGGACTCACACTACCGATGCTAAGTCTCTCCCTGGGCGAGTGGAGCGTCATTCTACTGGTCTATGCTTTTACCGCTTCGGTCCTGCCGGTTTGGCTCTTGCTTCAGCCCCGGGACTACGTGAACTCGCTGCTCCTCTACCTGGGACTCGCTCTGATCTACAGCGGATTTTTCTACCTGAGTCCCGAGTTTGCAGCCCCAGCCATTCAAGCAAATCCACCCGGTGCCCCTCCGTTGTTTCCGTTTGTGTTCATTGTCATCGCCTGCGGGGCCGTTTCGGGATTTCATGGCCTGGTCTCTTCGGGTACTACGGCAAAGCAGATCAGTAGTGAGACCGATGCGCCCCTCATCGGATACGGCGGGATGATTGGAGAATCCCTGCTGGGCCTGGTGTCCGTCCTTGCATGCACGGCCGGATTTGCGACGCGCGACCTCTGGCTCCAGCATTATCAATCCTGGGACCTGGCCCAAGGGCTTGGTCTGAAGATGAAGGCCTTCATTGATGGGTCAGCTCTTTTCATGAGCCAACTGGGAATACCGCTGGATCTGTCCAAGGCCTTTGTTGCCTTGGTGGCCATCTCTTTCGGCCTCACAACACTGGACTCCGGCACCCGGCTCTTGCGCTTCAACATCAGCGAAATCAGTGAGACGCTCCGAATCCGAAGTCTCTCCAACCGCTACACTGCTTCCTTGATCGCCGTGATCACGATCGGCTTTTTCGCCTTCTACAAAGTGGGAGGAAAGGCAGCGAGCCTAGCTCTGTGGCAACTCTTCGGCACCACCAACCAGGTGCTCGGAGGGCTGACCCTGCTAACGATCACGCTCTACTTGATTCATCAAAAGCGTCCCTTCTGGTACACAGCGATTCCCATGGTCTTCATGCTAGCGACTACCCTGGTGGCGATGTTCCTGAAAATACGCGACTTCTGGAACTCGCAGGCTTATCTTCTTCTTGCTATAGGAATAGGTATCCTAGGTCTGGCCATCTGGCTAGCAATCGAAGCTATAATCAAGCTGAAAACCAGCCGTAACACGGGTAGCCAACGATGAGCACTTTCGTGCTAGCGGAGTCCAACAGAGCCGCGAACGACTTGAGCCGCTAGCAATATAAAGCCAGCTTGCGAGGAGAGAGCCGGACAACAGCACAATCTCCCCCATACTCAGCCACTTTCGCCTTTGCGGATCGCCGTTCTTACATCCAGCGTTCAAGCCTTTGGCTAGACACACGGCGGCTTGGAAGCCACCGCCACATCACCGGACTACATATTCTTGTAGTCGGGTCCCCCTCCCCCTTCAGGCGGTGTCCAGACAATGATCTGGTAAGGATCCATGATGTCGCAGGTCTTGCAGTGAACGCAGTTGGTGAAGTTCAGGTGCAACTGGGCCCCGGATTCGTGATGAGCAATTTCGAACACGCCGGCCGGGCAAAAGTGCTGACATGGGTTGGCATATTCCTGGACACACCGGTTGTGACAGATGTCGAAATCGAGGATCTTCAGATGGCAGGGCTGATCTTCGTCATGGGAAGTGTCTGAGAAGTAGACATCTGTGAGCTTGTCAAAGGTATACTTGCCATCGAAATCCGTCTTTGCTGGTTTATCCGGCGCTGCTCCTTCCTGGTTCCGCCGCTGCATGAACTGATGTCCGGCAAGAGTCGGCAGGCGCCGGCCTGAGCCCCATCCTCCCGTGAGGACCTGCCATCCGCTGCGCAGCATTCCCGACCAGAAACCCTTCTGAAACGTCTGACGGAAGTTGCGCGCCCGCCACAGCTCTTCCCTGGCCCAGCTTTTCTCGAAATCGCTTTCGTATCGCTTCAGCGTCACTGACGAGTAGTCGCGCTTCAGCAGAGATACGAAAATCGTCTCGGCAGCCAGCATCCCTGATTTCACAGCGAGATGGATTCCTTTCAGACGCTGAGGATTCAGAAATCCAGCCGAATCCCCCACCAGAAGCAGTCCATCGGCGTAAAGCCGGGGCATCGAGTAGTATCCCCCCTCTGGAATCGCCTTGGCGCCATAGGAGACAACCTTCCCTCCCTTAAGCATCGACTCTACGAAGGGATGCTTCTTGAAGCGCTGAAGCAGTTCGTGCCCGTCGGTCTCGGGGTCCTTGTAGTCGAGACCGACGACAAAGCCCACGCTCAAGAAATCGCCCATCCCGTAGACGAATCCGCCCCCGAGTTCCTCGGTCCCCAGGGGATAACCCAAAGTATGAATAACCATTCCCGACGCCGTATCGTCTGCGAGCTGCCAGATCTCCTTTACACCCAAAGCGTAGATCTGTGGCTCTTGCCCCCGATTCAAACCGAACCTGTGCTCTGCCTGGCGGGTCAGCGTTCCCCTGGGCCCCTCACCAAGAACCGTAATCTTGGACGCGATATCGATTCCCGGTTCGAAGTTGGCCTTGGGAGAGCCGTCGGCACTGCGCCCCTGGTCTCCAATACGCACGCCCGAAACCCGTTCTCCTTCGAAGAGGAGTTCGGAGGCAGGAAACCCAGGGTAAACTTCAACTCCGTTCCGTTCGCACAGCTTGGACATCCACTTCACAAGACTCCCGAGAGAACCGATAGAGTAGCCCTTGTTCCTGAGCGGTGGTGGAGTAAGGGGAGATCGGTAGGACCTTTTCCTGGTCAGAATCTGGAGGGAATCCTCCTCAACTGCACTCTGGTAGGGAGGTTCCTCCCCTGGAAAACCCTGAAGAAGCTCATCGAAGCCCCGGGGGTCTACTACCGCTCCACTGAGGGCATGAGAGCCTATCTCCCTCCCTTTCTCGACGACCAGGATGGTCAGATCCTGAAGGGAATCGCCCTCCCCAGTCTGTGGTCCCAGACCCTCGTTGTGCTCCCGAACCAGCCGAGATAAATGGAGCGCTCCGCTCAAACTGGCAGGTCCGGCACCTACGAAGACGACATCAGCGTCTATTTGATCCCGCTGCATGCTTCCTCCCGAAAAAAGTTCCCAATGGCCTGTAAGGGTCTGTCAGGAAGTAACCGATACACTTTGCTGGGGTCCCCAGCCCGCAGGGGCGCGGGGGCATCTGCTTTGTTGCCGCTCCTGGAAGATGCGCAGCGGCATCGCCTGCGTCGCGGCGCCTCCCATTCGCCCCCACGGCGCTCGCGCCAAAGTGCATCGATTATTTCCTGACAGACCCTACCGCACAAATCAAGTATTACAGTCCGCTAGAAAAATATCACCGTGAGGCCGCTCCTGAACAGGGTTGCTGGAAGAAAGCACAAGACTGACAATGCCCCTGATCGGTCGTCCTGGGGAACTGCGAGGGCTCGACTGTCCGTGGCAGTCTGTCGATTAGACGTTGGCAGCGGCCGATGACGGCAGCATCAAAGCGGATCGGGATCGCGTGGCCAGTCTGGGTCAACAACAGGAAACCGTTTAGCCGGTCGGTCAAAAGAATCTGGGAGGTCGCCCACAAATAGAGCTCCACCTGCAAATCGTATCCGAGGCGCCGGGCCTCCTCGGTTGGATCAGGGGAATCAATCTGCCCGGTCTTGAAGTCCACTACCACCCATCCGCCGTCGTCATCCTGAAACAATTTGTCGATCACTCCCGTGATCAAGAGTCCTCGCCGATTCACATGGAATCGCCTTTCACTGTAGACCTTCTTGGAATGTGCGATCCGGCGAAAGAGAGAGTGTGTCACCACCCGCTGCACGCTTTCCTGGATTCGCTCTCGCAAGGAGGCTACCTCTGAAACAGCGAACAAGGGAGCATACTTTTGCTCCCAGGCGTTCAGCAGATTCTGCAACTTTTCCTGGCTCTCGGCCACCCCCGGATTCTCAAGAATTTCATGGACCGCGGAGCCTATCAGTGAATGCCGGGCTTGAATCCGCTCCCAGCCCATCGGAGCCCCTTCGGGAGTACCCAGAATATAGCTGAGGTAGTAGCGATAAGGGCACTTGGAAAAGAAAACAATCTCGGTAGGAGTCCAGGTTCGTTTTCTTGGCGATAGCCTTGGCAAGCTGGCCACTTCTGCTGGGGTCTTCTCCATGGATACCCGAGGTGCCGGTTCGGCTTTCGCCGACAGATCACCTGTGCGTGACCCTGGGGATGGGGAGGGCCGCGTTTGAGTGAGGTCTGGCGGTGAAGAAACCAGGATGCTCTCACTGATGGACTCGGCACCCGCCGCGAGCAACCAGTTCAAATAGGATTCCTCTTCATTCTTCTTGCCGATGAGCAGAAGACGATCCTGTGCCCGGGTCGCAGCTACATAGAGAAGTCGCTTCTCCTCGGCCAGCTGCCGGTAGATTTCCAGGCGACGCAACATTCTGTACGTCGGAGGCTCCCATTCCTGATGGCGATCATCTGGGTTACGGATCTTCATCCCAAAAAATGTCTTTCGCTCGTGTCCGACGACGAAGCTCTCACAGTAGAAGCGACTTCGGTGCTGGGTGAGTAGGGGGCTGCCCAGGTCGGGCAGGACCACAGCTGGGAACTCGAGTCCCTTCGCCCCGTGGATGGTGTAGATCCGAACAGCATCTGTCGAGCTCTCCTCCCCCATGGGGCCTCCATCCGTGGGATCCACCGAACGAAGAGCGTCGAGGAAACGAAGAAGGGGTCTCAGGGCGGGACCATGAGCCAGCTCGAAGCTCCTTACCAGGTCCAGAAACTTGTCGAGGTTGGCACACGCCTGAATACTCCTCCGGGAGGCAGAAACGATCTCCCTATAACCGGTCTCGTCTACCGCACGGGCGAGAAAGCTGGCCAGGGTCTCGAATTGATACCGAGTCTGCCACTCTGCCAGTTTCCTGCGAGCGAATCGCCAGTGGACTGGCATCTTCGAAGCCGTAGATGAAACAGGATCCTTGCTATTGAGCTTCTCCCAGAATCCCGCTCCCGGTAGCCGTGAAAGCAGAAATAGATCCTCATCAGAAAAATTAAAGAAAGGGCTCCGAAGAATTCCTAGAAGAGAGATGTCGAAGGATGGATCATCCAGAAAGGCAAGAAGGTTGGCCAGATCGAGCGCCTCTGGCTCATTGTACAGACTCGCTCCAGCCAAGGTGACAAAGGGCACCTGACGTCGAGACAGGGCCTTTTCGAAATCCTTGAGTCGAGTGCGTGACCGCAACAGGATCGCAATCTCACCGCGCTGGAATCCCTCTTGGACCAACTGCTCTATGGCCTCTACCGTAAGATCTGCTTCGGTTGGAAATCCATCCGGCAAGGCATCGTAGAAAAAACTTCGCACACTCGAAGTGGCGCCGGACTTGGTCGATGGTGGCACCTGTCTACAGGGCTTCATTTCCTGGTAAACGGCTTCGTAGTCGAGTCGCAATCGGAACAGATCTCTAAAAATCTGGTTGCTGAATTCCACTAGTCGCGGCGTGGCCCGATAGTTTTCACGCAACTCCAATAGACGGCCCCTTTTTTCAACCCATCTCTGGACTTTGCGGAAAACCGAGACATCGGCATCACGAAACCGGTAGATCGACTGCTTGGTATCCCCCACGGCGAAGAAGTTGCTCTCTGGCCCTATGAGGGGGAGTAGAATTTGCCACTGAAGATGGTTGGTGTCCTGGAACTCGTCAACCAGAAGAAAGGGGTAACGTCGTCTAAGGGTATTTCGGACGCGGCCATTCTGGAGCAGACGATGAGCGAATTCCAGCAGGTCGTCGAAGTCTACGACTGAATCCTTCGCTTTCTCCGCTTGGTAGCGTGCCAAAACATCTTGGTAGAGTCCCCGCACCAGCTCCAGAGTTCGGGCGTAGTGGACCTCAGACCCTTCTACCCGATCACCCCGGGTCGGCCGCAATCGGAGCGGGAAACGCTTGTATTCCTCTCGGACTTCCTCCCAATGACTTCTTAGTTCGGAATAGAGGGGCCAGCTCAACCACTTCTTCGATGGTCGCGCCTTGGTTTTGAAAGTTTCCTGAAAGTGACGGACAAACTCATCCTCCGGAGATTTGGCACGACCCACAAACAGATCCTTCTGCGCGGCGCAGCGGTTGGCATAGGAGTCCCCTGCAGTCAAAAGGTCCGACGGTACTCGATCAAGAAACTGTTTCAGGCCCACCCAGACGGGAGAGTGGTAGAGCCTATGAGAATTCTCCTCGAAGTAGATCTCGGACAGCATCTCCTGGGAAGACTCCAAGGCCTCGAGCTGCCGATGATTTCTTCTCTGAATCAAATCAACGAGTAGGAACTGCAGCTCATTGGGGGTAATGTAGTTCAGGATCTCCCTGAGACCCGGATGAAAGCGTTCCGAATACACTCGCAAGGCACTGCGGACACAATTCTGCACCCAGAACTTCTGCTCACCTGCGGAAATGATCTTGAAACCGGGGTCCAGCCCCACCTCGGAGGGATACTCCTTCAGTAGGGAGAGACAGAAACCGTGGAGGGTTGTGATCTTGGCATAGGAAAGCGTGTCGAGGAGAGATTGCCAGGAATTCTCCGCTTCCTCCGAAGACACCGCCTGACTTTTGGCTAAAATGACCTCCTGGACACGATGCCTTATTTGCGCCGCGGCCTCTTCGGTGAAGGTTATCGCAACCACCTGCTCAGGTGTGAATCCATTCCTCTCGAGGATCTCTACAACCCGATTTACCAGAACAGTCGTCTTTCCGGAGCCAGCGGATGCGGTAAGCACACAGTGGCTGGAAAGATCCAGCGCCTCCTTCTGCGCCTGGTTCAGCTGCCGGGTTCCGGTTGTTTGCCCCACATCCGACTCGAATGGGGTAGGAGTGGAAGACGTTCCTTCACTCATTCGGAAGGCTTTCGTCTTTTTCCGGCGGAAACGGGGGAAAGGATCGAGCTAGGGAAGACAGAGTCTGTGGCTCGTGCCCTTTCCATTTTTGCCCTGTCTACTCGGCATATCCTGGAATAGGGACAGCTTCGGCAGCCTGCATCTCGCTCTCCCAGGATCGTCACGGGGAAATGTCCCTTGTAGAGCTGTTGGGCAACTTCGAGTGCCTTCTGGCTGTATTCCTGGGTCAGCTGAGTCAGGCTGGTCCCGTGCGAATCCCTCTGGGCAGAAGCCGCCAGCGGCTTCAGTTCAAGTCTGAGTGGTAGCGAGACAATGTAGAAGGATGCACCAAAAACCTCCTCGCCCAGCATGGTCTTCGCTGCCAACAGATAGAGGGGAAGCTGAAATCCCCGTCCCCCTTGGAGCTTCTTCAAGGGACTGATGTCTCCGGTCTTATAATCGAGAACAACGTAACCACTCTCCGTTGAATCCAAGCGATCGATCACGCCGGTCAGCCGGACTGGAACAGCGGCCGCGGGATCGAGATGTCCTAGAACCAGTGAAATCGGCTGCTCAACGAAACGCACCTCCGAGTCGGGAGGCCGCTGCCAATGATGCTCGAGAAGACTCGTCAGCAGCCCCGTCCCATCGCCATTCAAACCTTGGAGCAGCTTCCCGACCTGGTGCTGCCAGATCAAATCTCGGGTCCTTTGGTAGCGTCCGCCCAGCAGCTTCAGTTCCTCGGACGCAATCCTCAGCATCAGGCCCTTCGCATCCTCAAGGCTGAAACCTTGATCCTTATCTCCTTTCTCAATTGTCTTTTTAAAAAAACGATACAAGATCCGGTGGATGATTCTCCCCATCTCTCTGGAAGGCACACCCTCGTCGGCGGACTCCGGGGCATCTACCTGAAGCAGCCTGCGAACATAGTAGCGAAAGCCGCACTCGACATAGTCTTCCAGCCGGCTCGGCGAGACACGGATGCCCTGGGGAAAAACCGTCTCTCTCAATTCAGAGATCGCCCGATCGCTCGCAAAGACACCTTCGTACTGAGAGAGGCGTGTGGACTCTCTCAGCGACTGCACCTGAAGACCGCGGCGAACGTTTTCTAGAAGCGCCAGTTTCTGGTCGGGTTCTGAGTTCGTCTGGAGCTGCGACCCTGAAGGAGGGGGCCCCTCGATTCTCGTAGCCTCTAGATGTCGCAAGAACGGACTGGGGTGGGACGTTGCAGTACCCATTCGTTTCGGGTTGGAAAAGTAGATGGCTTCGCTCGCCCTGAAACGCACCCCATGAAACAGATGCGCGTCCTCCTTGAAGCCCTGGGTCGGACCAGGCCTGACCAGATCGTCCTCTTGCTGCCCAGGGAGGTCGAGATTCCGAGGTGGCCCCGGGAACCTTCCCTCGCCGAATCCCAACCAGTAGATGACCCGAAACTCACACTGTTGAAAGTCCCGGCTTGTCCCAATAGCGACCCCATCCTGGTCGATCTCGGGGAGGAAGCCCGCCTCTGAGACCAACTGGGAGAGCGCGAATCGCGCGTCGTCCAGGGTCAGAGGCCGCTTCTCCCAGGCGAGAGCCAGGTTCCTCAAGCTATCCTGATACGCCTTCAGGGAAAGGTTTTCCCGACGCAACCAGCTCGCAGAGCCATCTGGGAGCTTGCTGAACGGCGCGATCTTCTGGCTCAAATCTTGCAGCCACTGAGTCAGGGTTCTGGTTGAGTCGATATCCAAACTCAGTGCCTCGACGAAGTCCCGAAAAGGGATATAACTCGTCGCCAGAGTGGCCGCGTCTACGGCCTTGCCCGCTTGCTTCAGCTGTTGAGCGTCATATGCAATCCAACCGGGAAAGTCGACAGTCCACTCTTGAAGACCTTGAACAATGCCTACTTGAAGCGCGGCCTTCTCGAGCAACCGGATCTCCGTCTTACCAAGTCCGTGTACTTCAATCCAGGGTGAGGAAAGCAGATCGAAGAGTTGGTCACGATGGAAGTCCCGCTGCAGCAGGCGCACGTATTCCAGCAACAAACGAGCGGCGTGAGTGCCTGGAGCCGAAGTGGCCGAAAACCAGGACAAGGGGATGTTCTGAGCAGAGAAGATCTCGCGTATATAGGTCTCATAGAAACCACTTCTGGAGCAGATCACCGCAATATCTGAGAATCGGAGATTCGGCTGTTCAAGTTTGGTACGGCCGATCTTGCTAGCCAGGATCCGGACCTCAGCTTCCTGGGTAGCGGGCTCCGAGAAATAGACTCGAGGTGGGTTGGAGCGACCCGGGTAAAATTGCCAAGTCGCTTCGAGGTCCTGCCACAGGCCGGCGATGTCTCCAAGGGCATCGGAGAAACGGTCCAGATTCCGCTCCGGCGAATCCCAGTCAACCGAGAAATGCGTTTCCTCCAGTTCAGTTGCCAACATGCGAAGAATGCCAAGCTGGACAGGGGTAAAGCGGTAATAACCCTCAAAGGCGAGAACTCTTAAGCCAGGTACGGCGGACTTTGGAAGGATGGCCCCGGTCAGGAGATTTTCGTACAGACGAACAGAGGCGCCGGCGGAGTCCTCGGCCCCTCTGGTCTGGAGCAGTCGCTGATATCGTGAATAGCACGCGAAAAGCGTGTCTTCCTCAGGGCCAATCAGCCCTTCCCACCGCTGGTACCGCACCCGGAGCTGCTGCTCGTCCAAGAGATGGTGCTGCTGCGCGAAGCTTACGATTCGGTTCAAGCGGGTCAACTGAGAGCCGAGCTGCTCTCGAGTCCGCTCTGAGTCGCCACTCGAGTCCTGGAGAATTCCTTCGAGCAGAGAGAGTTTTTCAGTCTCGGATATGCGTCGGCGCCTCGACTCAGCTGCTGCCAACAGACGCTGGAGCAGTTTCGGAAAGGTCAGTATCGGAACTTCGAAGACTTGAGGAAAACGTGACAGGAACAGCTCTCGTAGCTGCCGTTGTCGAGAGTGGGTTGCGACTACGTAGAGGAAGGGCGTGCGGCTAGGGTCCCAGGAACGGAGGCACAACTCGAACAGACTGCGGTTACGTTCGACTGAAGGCGGACCGTAATGGACGATGGTTCGATGTGTCTCACCCACCCAAACAATCTATCGCTAGGGACTGACTGATCCTGTCCCCCCACTTGGGGAGGGGAGCTGGAAACCAGCTAGTTACTTGGCTCGCTCGAGGTACCGACCTTCAGTCGGATCGACGCGCACCAGCTCTCCTTGCCGAATGAAAGGGGGAACCTGAATCACGACGCCTGTTTCAAGGGTGGCCGGCTTGGGCGAGTTGCTTGCGGTTGCTCCTTTGAGCTCAGGTTCGGTCTCGATCACCTTCAGCTCCACCGCGGGAGGCATCTCGAGACCAATTGGTTGGCCATCGAAAAACTCGACGTCGATGGTCGCACCCTCTTTGAGAAAGTTCCGACTGTCTCCGAGGGCCTCTTCATCAAGCGCGATCTGCTCGTAGTTCTCGGTATCCATGAAGTGGAAGAGGGGAGCATCACGGTAAAGAAACTCCATCTTCCGCTGATCGAGAGTGGCCCGTATAACTTGTTCTCCAGAACTGTATCGATGCTCGTAGGAGGCCCCGCTTTTGAGTTGTCGCATCAGCACTCGAACAAAGGCGGGACCTTTGCCAGGATTTCGATGATGCTGGTCGAGTACTCGATGAGGCTCTCCCTGGTGCATGATGACCATTCCCTTACGAATCTGAATCGCGCTGATCATAGGCCTCTACCATAGCAAATCGTTGGAGCTCAGAGCAAACAAGCAAAGGGCTCCCGCCGGGCCTCGATGAGGCTACCCAATAGATGTGCTCGGCAAATTGTTGCAACTGTTCTGGGGAGCTGAAAGACACCCAATCCAGGTCGATACTAAATAGTTTGAAACTTTTGCGCTTCATCCGGTGTCTTTTGTTTCATCCGGTGCCTTATGTGCTGAATCGAATTCAGGGAGAATAGGGAGAATATAAAAAGTGACTATGATCCGAACTTGTGACAGAGCAAAACTTGGTGCCTTCCTTTCAGATCAGCTAGAGCTCGACGATCGGCTCGAGTTCCTTACTCACGCGGAGAGCTGTGCTGCTTGCTGGAATGAGCTATACAGCGCTACCAAAGCACAGCATCCTCACTACTACCAGACCGGCTCCAAGAGGACCAAGGCAGCGAGAAAGTAGCTGGGCTCGGTGCGGCCGAAGCGTCAGGTTGAAGAGGAGTTGCTCCTCGTCTGATTTGGTGTAGGATCCTCCCGGATTCTGCGAGCACCAAATCCCAAACAAGCTGCCTGCACACTTCTACTGGCTGGCTCGTTCCGGGTCAGCTTCAGCATTTTTCTTCTTTATACTCTGGTGCTCCATTCCAGAAATATGATAGCGCTTGAGCTTCCTTCGATTAGAGGACAGCGCTCGCTGGAAATCTTTGACATTGGAGTGAAACTTCTATAAGACTGGCTAGAGACAGGTCCAGCTTAGTGGAGGAAGATGCGTGTTGCCGATTTGGCCTGGAATGTCGTTGATGCTCGTTGGAGTGCTTCTGCTCACTGTTGTGGGCTTGACAAATCTGCTCGGACGTCTTTCTGATCTTGTCTTCAAGGCGGGTCTGTTGCTGTTCCTCGTAGGCATAGTGGCCGCGGTGCTCTCGACCTAGCCAACAAGCCGAGTCAACGCCTGGCTGACAATCACCCGGACGGAGTTTTTGGATGGAGTTGACTGAAATCCAAGGCGTGCAGCTGCTGGACAGCGGAGTGGTCTTCAGATATCTAGTGTTCTCGCTGGAACTGAAGGGACAGCAGCGACGAATCGTACGGGCCTTGAACTACCAGCCCGAGGAGTCCGGGGTAGAAGAGAGAATTATTGCGCAAACAAAAGCGGGCCTTGACGAGGTCGATTTTTTCGATGCCGGGGGTGAGTTCGGAATAGAGGGAGGTGGCAGCCTTGCCAGGAACCCCTATTACCGCACCATTTCCTTTTTTGGAGCGGACGGCGTTTACGGAGCGGAGAAGGATCGGGAGGGCATCGCCAAGATGGTCGAGGCGGAGCTCGAGGACCACGAGGTCTCTTGGTTCGATCCTGATGCCGACCCCAAACCGAGCGCCAAGAAGCCAGCCGCACCAGCGGCTGAGAGCGCTGAGTCAGAAAGTTGAATTTCTCTCTCCAGAGAGTGTAACCGTGAGGCAGTGATGGCAGTCGATCAACTGAAGCATCAAGGAACGATCAAGGTCGACGAGGCCCGAAAGCGCAAGCCGGCCTTGATCGCAGTCATAAACTCCGCCTGTACAGGCTGCGCCGGATCGCCGGCTTGTGTTGACTACTGCCCGATAAAGAATTGTATGGTCTGGATTCCAGACGAGGACCACCCTCCTTTTGGCCGAATCGAGGTTGACAGCCTCCTCTGTATCGGGTGCAAGCTCTGCATCAGCAAGGGTCCCGAAGGTGCCTTTCTCGACGGCTGCCCCTGGGACGCGATCGATATGGTCAAGCGGACAGACTACGAAACCGAGCACGGCTCTCTACCGTACTGAAGCTATTCTGGGCTGACACTTCATTTCCCGGCTTGGGGCTCTGTCAAGAATAACTTCACATTTTGGCATCTCATCTTCACACCATCTTCGGCCGCTCCTCAATCGCGAAATCCTCAACGTAGGCCCGGCTACGACTGCGGTTTCGCTCAATCGTTCGCGGCCAAATCTGGCGCAAATCTGAGCGCCAACTCTGCGAAGTTATTCCTGACAGAGCCCTTGGATGGGAAAAGGACATAACCTATTGATCTAGCATTGGATCGGATGCCTTACACCAAAGGCGTTAATGCGACTAGCTCAGACATCTGAGGTTTGAAGTCAAGTCTTTTTTCACTATTTTGTCTCTGAATCAGCTGGTTGCGTTTTTTCTACAGCTTGATTGCTCTCTA